>Ga0055584_100000187_pt1 | contig 58884 bp, 59 predicted proteins | sample OSDHelmetaG_FD_58716 | JGI IMG/M metagenome (GOLD analysis project Ga0055584, IMG submission 58716) | Pelagic marine sediment microbial communities from the LTER site Helgoland, North Sea, for post-phytoplankton bloom and carbon turnover... | ecosystem: Environmental > Aquatic > Marine >... | reverse complement strand
ACAACGGAATACACCTTAGAAAGGCCGCTGAACTGTCCAACTATGTGGGACCACCTCAGACAGAGAGGGCACATGCGCCACAAATCATATGTAGAAGGCGGAAACAGCGCCGAACGGGCGAAAACCAAGAACATTAAAGTCCTGAAGGGGCTTGCCGAATATCTGTCACCCTATAAATGGGGACTGGTCGGCGCGTTAGTCGCCTTGGTCATCGCCGCCAGCACGGTCCTTTCGATCGGGCAAGGCCTTCGCTTTTTGGTCGATGATGGTTTCGGAAGCAGCGATGCGGCCTTATTGGACAAAGCGTTGCTGGTCCTACTCGGCGTGGTCGTCCTGCTTGCCATTGCGACCTATGCGCGGTTCTACCTAATTTCCTGGGTCGGTGAGCGCGTCGTGGCCGATATCCGCAAAAAAGTATTCGACCACGTCATTCGCCTAGACCCCGGCTTTTTCGAAGTAACTCGAACAGGCGAGGTCCTATCGCGTCTCACCACAGACACAACCCTGTTGCAGGTGGTCGTCGGCTCTACGGTGTCTGTCGCCCTGCGCAATATACTGTTGCTCATCGGCGGCCTCATCCTGCTGGCAGTCACGAGCCCAAAACTGACCGGCTTTGTGATGCTATTCGTTCCGCTCATCGTGGCCCCAATCGTCATCATAGGCCGCATTGTGCGTCGTCGCAGTCGGACAGCCCAAGATCGCGTCGCCGATATCAGCGCTTATGCCAGCGAAAGTCTCGATGCGGTCCACATTGTCCAAGCGTTCACACACGAGAAAGAAGATCAAGCCGCCTTCAGTGAAATTGTCGAAGGCGCTTATGCGAGTTCCATGTACCGGGTACGCGCCAGAGCGATTTTAACGGCGATTGTCATCGTTTTCGTCTTTGGGGCGGTAGGCACAATCCTTTGGCTCGGTGGCACCGATGTTATTGGCGGCACCATGAGCGCAGGCGATCTCTCGGCCTTCGTATTCTATGCCATCATAGTGGCCGGCTCCGTCGGCGCCATATCGGAAGTGTTCGGCGACCTGCAGCGGGCCGCAGGCGCGACCGAACGGCTGTTCGACCTATTAGCGACGGATGCGAAAATACAAGCACCGACCAACCCAACGCCACTCCCCACCCCGGCTCGAGGGGCGGTGAAATTCGACGAAATGCGATTTGTTTATCCGGCTCGTCCCGAAACGCCGGCCTTGAACGATTTCACGCTCGACGTTAAGCCCGGTGAATTGGTGGCCCTTGTTGGACCATCGGGAGCGGGGAAAACAACGGTCTTCCAAATGCTACTTCGGTTTTACGATCCGGAAGCCGGAGAAATTAGTTTCGATGGCGTGCCGCTTACGTCGGTTGATCCAATTGCGCTGCGCCAAAACATCGGCCTGGTCCCTCAAGAACCAATCATTTTTTCCGCCAATGCCCGCGACAACATCCGATACGGACGCCCAGATGCGGACGATGCAGCGGTACAGGCAGCGGCAGATGCGGCAGCGGCGACCAGTTTTCTCAACAAGCTACCCGACGGCTTTGACACCCATCTCGGCCAAAAGGGAGTCCGCCTTTCCGGCGGTGAACGCCAACGGATGGCTATCGCTCGTGCAATCCTAAGAGATCCGGCATTGCTGTTACTCGATGAAGCCACTAGCGCCTTGGATGCGGAATCCGAACGTCTAGTTCAAACCGCGCTCGAAAAACTGATGGAAGGTCGCACGACGCTGGTGATTGCCCACCGGCTGGCAACAGTTATCAAGGCCGACCGCATTATCGTGATGGATGAGGGAAGAATTATCGCGACGGGCACTCACGACGAACTCTTAAAGGCCGGCGGCCTTTATGCACGTTTCGCAAAATTACAATTCGACCTACACAGCAACGTGCCGACCGAAGCGGCCTAACGCTGATCGAATTTCATTTCGATCCGCCGGTTTCGTCGATACGCAATTTCATCACGACGTTCATCCAACGGAAAAAATGACGCAAACCCTGCCGCCGCTAGCCGTTTCGATGGCAACCCTTGGGCCTTCAAAAACTTTACAACAGATATAGCGCGCGCTGCGGACAGCTCCCAGTTGGAGGGAAATTGAGCTGTTTTGATGGGGCGTCGGTCCGTATGCCCGTCCACCCGTAGCACCCAGTCAATTTCACCCGGCATCTTGGATGCAATTTCCGTTAGCGTCGTGGCAAACTGAGTGAGCTGCACCTGCCCACCTTTGGCAATTTCGGCGGATCCGCTGGAAAACAGGACTTCCGATTGAAACACGAATCGGTCACCTACAATTTGAATATCCGACCTGTCCCCCAACACCTCCCGCAGCCGTCCAAAAAACTCCGAGCGGTATTTTGCCAGCTGGTGAACCTTGCTGGCCAAGGCCGCATTCAGGCGTTTACCGAGATTGGCGATTTTAGCTTGGGCGTCCTTATCCTTCTGCTCCGAAATCTCCAATGCCTCGCTCAAATCCGCAAGCTGCTGGCGAACCGCAGCCATCTGTTGATTGAGCAATGCCAATTGAGCTTTTGCCGCCGCCGAAATTTCCTTTTGCTTCCCAAGCGCTGTCGTCTTGGCACCGAGGTCGGTTTTTGCATCCTTAAGGTCGTGCTCTAGCCGGTTCCTCAACGCCTCCATGGCGAGAATATCCTGCTGCAGCACCGTCAGCTTCTCACTGTTAATCTCAAGGTCGCCCTCCGCCTTCAGTTGGGCTGCCTGACTGTCCTCAAGCTTGATTGCTAAACCACCAAGCTTAGAACTAAGAATGTCTCGCTTAGCGATTGAACTCTCGAGTTCACCGGTCAGTTCGCTAACATTCGCACGGAGTTTGGTATTGGACTTTCGCTCAAGATTCAGCAAATCGGCCAACTCTGTGACCTTGTCATTCAAACTTGCAAGCGCCTTGTCTCGACCGTCCAAAGCGTCGCTTAGGTAAAATTGTGAAACTACGAAGATCATCAAAAGAAAGATGATCACCATCAACAGCGTGGCAAGTGCATCGACAAAGCCGGGCCATATATCGAGATTACTGCGGTGTCGGCGGGCGATTGCCATGGCGCGCTCTTAAGAATCGCCTTCCGCGAGCGCGGCAATTGTGCGGGCAAGCAGGCGAATTTCAGAACGAATCTCAGAAATTGTTTCCGAACGGCCCTCGGAAAGCTCTTCGGCAATTCTAGTTAGGTTTGCGTCGATGCTGCGGAATTGGTCGTTGGGTATTTCAGCCCCACCGACGCCACCATTCGCCAGCTTCTCCAACACCGGCTTGAGCGACTGCTGTCCCTCAGCGAGTTTCAGCATTAATTGTTGCTCGGCCTTCATCGTCTCCCCGAAGCCCACCAACGTATCGGTTAGTTCAATTATCTTCTTATTAGCCTCTAGACGACTCGCTTCGCCTTTCTGCAGGCTCCGTTGCAGGCTTTCCAAACTGTCCGCTGTTTGCTCCAACAAGGCCTGAATAAATGCCGGAACAGATTGATCACCCTCGCCACCGATGGCGCCGGACGCCAACCGCGTTTGGCCCGAAAGCCATTCTTCCAATTCGTTGTAAAATCGATTTTGCGCTTGGCCCACTTGAAGCGCCAAGAACCCCAAAATTAGGGAACCTGCCAAGCCGAATAAAGACGAACTAAAGGCGGTCCCCATGCCAGCCAGTGGTGCCTGCAATCCTGCTTTCAGTTTCTCAAAGAAATCCGCCGTATTGTCACCGCTGACGGACAAACCACCAATAACATCTCCAACGGAATCAATGGTTTGCAAGAGCCCCCAAAATGTCCCAAGAAGACCGAGAAACACCAACAAACCAATCATATAACGCGACGTTTCGCGAATTTCTTCAAGTCGCGTCGCGATACCGTCGAGGAGCGTTCGAAGCGCCATGGTGGAAAGACTGAGGCGACCAGCACTCCGCTCACCCAACATGCTCGCCATTGATGCCAAAAGTTTAGGGTTCGGCACCGCCGAGGTTACGGGGCCATCGCGTTGAAATGATTCGATCCACACCACTTCGCGCTGCAACATTGCAGCGCTACGGAAACTATGACCAATACCAATCAGCAAAGCACCAACGATAACGCCGTTAAGGACCGGATTCGCCCAAAAGGCATCAAATAAAGAAGGTCCGAGCAAAATTACGCCAGCCGCTATGACACCCAAAAACAGGGCCATCCGTATGAGGTAGTTTGCCGGGCGCGTCATAATCTGCTCCGCGTTCAATTTATTCACTTAAGGGATAGGTCCAAGCAGAAACAGTTTCGATCGCTATTTCTTTACCTCGATATCGACCCGGTCGAGTTTACCCTTTTTGACCTTATTACCAAGCGCACGAACATCCATGCGGGTGCTACGAACACCTTGTTTCATGAGATATGTTCGAACGGACAAGGCACGAAAGAGTGAGACCCGGCGCGCCTGGCTCGGCGAGCCTTTCGCGCTGCCCGCATATCCTTTCAACTGCAGCCGCATGGTTTGATCGACCTTCATTCTCTTAATGAGATCGGACAAAAAGGGCGCTGTACCCGGCGGCATATCGGTTGCATCTTTCGCAAAATTTACCGTGACTTTCTGACCATCCGTGCTCACAGCCGCGGGCGGTACATTTGCCGGCAAGGAGGCCACTCGCGCTGGAGCTGCCTTACCGCCCGGTGGAGGCGTGATACGTGGCGACGGCGGAGCAATATTGGATACGGACGGTGCCGTGACTCTCGGCACAGCTGCTGCGCTGGGAGACGGCGGCGCAATAGCGGGCGCCGACGGCACGGCAATTTTCGGTGCGGCAGGCACCGCAACCTGGGGCACAACAGGCGGCGGCGGAACCGCAACCCTAGAGGATGGTGGTGCAACCCCTGGCGGCGACGGGATGGCCACTTGGGGCAGCGCAGGCGGTGGCGCGGAGGGCGGCACAGCAGAATTAGGCAAAGCCGGAACAATCGGGCTCGGTGGCGGTGCTTTGGATACCAGCGGTGCCGGGACCCGAGGCGGCGGTGCAGGCGCCCTGCTTGTCACCGCAGGTGCTACCGGAGGCGGAGCAGGACTTCGGCCTAAATTATCCACTTCACTCTGTCTAACCTGACCTAATACGCCCGGCCCTGTTGCGGTTCTTCTGCGAGGCTTAGCGCGTGGAAGCGGCGCTGGGCGAACGAGTTGACGCGGCGGCGATGGCGGACGCGGCGCCGTCACCTGTGATCGCGGCATACTACGCGGCGCAGGCAATAACCGGCTCGGCGCCCCCGGCGCATAGCCACGTTGCGGATAACGTGGCGGCGGCGAACGGTAGTCATTACCGCCGTGACGCATCATTCCGGGCAAATTGGGCTGCGGCCCAAGCTCGTCCAGAACCGATTCATCAATGATGACATTGGGCGAAGCAGAAGACTGCGCGCCAGCTTCCGCAATAAACAGGCTGTTTATAAAAACAGCCGCCGCCAAACCGGCAAATAAGCGCGAAAACGCTCCAAATGTCCTGATTGCTTTTTCAATTGTATAGAGTTTTGGATGGTTCATTTAGCCCGACTCGTTAATACGTGGCACCCGGCCGCCGTTCCACCCAAACGGACCGAATTCAATTAGATGCAAAACTACCCTCTCACCGAAGCCAGCTTACCCTAGCCGAACGTCCACAGACAACCGCCAGAAAGCCAAAACTTTTCTTTACACTCAATATTTTGCTTCGCTCAGCAGCTTCTGCAGCGACGCGTGTAGCGGGTCATTGGTGGCCAGGATATCGGGCGACCCAAGCGCATAGCGTTTACCGTTGATTTCGTTCACGAATCCACCCGCTTCGCGCACCAGCACAACACCGGCGGCCACATCCCATGGATTGAGCCCGTTTTCCCAAAACCCCTCATAGCGGCCTGCGGCCACGTAAGCGAGATCGAGCGCCGCCGACCCATAACGCCGCACACCGGCCAGCTTTTCCATGACCGATTCGAGTTGGGCCATGAATTTCTTGCTCGTGTCGGTGCCTTCATGCAATCGAAACGGAATACCCGTCGCCATCAGCGATTCGCTCAATTGCTGGCGCGCCGAGACCCGAATGCGGCGGCTACCAAGGTAAGCGCCCATATTTCGTTCAGCCCAAAAGAGTTCATCCTTAATCGGGTCGAAAATCACACCGGCGTAGGGTTCCCCTTCCCTCTGCAAGCCAATCGATACGGCAAAATGCGGCAACCCATGAAGAAAGTTCGTGGTGCCGTCCAACGGATCCACAATCCAGACGTTGCTCTGATCTTTGCCTTCGATACGCCCGCCTTCTTCCATGAGAAAACTATATTCCGGGCGTGCTTTCTCTAATTCGTAGTAGCAAATCCGTTCGGATTTAGTGTCAGCATTGGAAACAAAATCCGCGGGACCTTTACGGCTCACCTGAAGATGTTCCACTTCGCCAAAATCGCGAATAAGCGCACGGCCGGCTTTTTCAGCCGCCTTCAACATTACATTGATAAGGGGAGATCGAGCGGCCATGAGCGTCCTCAGTCTTTCGAACGTTCCACGTAGGAGCCGTCCGATGTGTTTACAACAATACGCGTGCCGGTTTCGATATGAGGCGGTACAAGCGTTCGCACACCATTTCCCAACACCGCCGGTTTGTAGGAAGAAGATGCCGTTTGGCCTTTTACCACCGCATCGGCCTCAACAACCTCAAGTACGACTGTGTCGGGCAATGCGACACTAATGGGAGACCCTTCAAAACTTTCGATGCTAACCGTCATACCGTCTTGCAAATACACGACCGCATCTTCCCCAATCATGGCCTTATCCAAGCTCACCTGATCGTAGGTTTCATTATCCATGAAGGTATGCGTGTCATCTTCCGCATAAAGATATTGAAAATCTTTTTGATCCAACCGAACCCGCTCCACGGTCTCCGACGACCGAAAGCGTTCGTTCAGCTTGGTGCCGTCACGAAGTTCCTTGAGTTCCACCTGCAAAAAGGCGCCACCCTTACCTGGTTTGACATGCTGCGTTTTTATCGCGCGCCAAAGTCGGCCTTGATGCTCAATCACATTGCCCGGCCGGATTTCATTTCCGTCAATTTTCATGGGTCAACCTTTGCCAAAACGTTAGGGCGCAAGGATATAGCGGTTCAACGAGCGCCAAGCAACAGCTCAACCGCTCATTACCTTATTGAAATTCTGCACCGCAGCGCCCGGACCGTCGGGACAACTCCAAACCGCGGCGATTACACACAACATACCAGCTCCCGCTTCAACCAACGGCCCGCAATTTTCCACGGTAATGCCGCCAATAGCGACGCACGGTACGTTTGTAGTTTCAGTCCACCACGAGAGAATTTCGGGATTCGCGCGTTCAGTTTTCTCAGAGACTTTTGTGGTTGAATGAAAGAAACCGCCGAAGGCCACGTAGTCCGCGCCCTTGTCCGCTGCATCAATCGCCAAATCACGCGACCGCTTACAGGTTACGCCAATGATCGCATCGTCACCAAGCAGAGTGCGGGCTTCAGGATAGGGAGAATCCTCTTGGCCCACATGAACCCCATCGCATCCCAATTCCGCCGCGAGATCCGGCCGATCGTTCATCAGGAACGCAACATCATGTTCATGTGCGATTGGCATAAGCGTCTCTGTGGCGCTGCGAATATGGTCATCCGAAACGTCTTTCAAACGCAGCTGAAGACAGGCGACATCTCCGCCATCAAGCGCTGCTTTCAATACATCAGAGAATGCATCAATTTCAATTTGCGGCGGCGTGATGAGATAAAGCCTACAGGAACCTTCCACCATCGCCTTATGCCTCCTGAGGCATGGATGGGCCAAACGGGCGCTCACCCTGCAATATAATACGGTGCAGCACACGTTCCTGGGAGATATCGTAATCCTGATAGGCTTGATGCAAAGCGCAGCGATTGTCCCAAATCAACATATCGCCCGCACGCCATTGATGGCGGTAAATGAATTCATCCTTCACGGTAAGCTCGAGCAACTCCTGCAGCAGCGACTGGCTCTCTTCCGGCGACATCCCGACAATGTGCTCGGTTTTAATGGGATGAAAATAAAGTGCGTTTTCACCACAATCCGGATGTGTCCGTACCAGCGGCTGCAACATCCCCCGATCGTGCTTACCTTCACCTTCTTTCGGCAATTTAGAAGTAGGCCGTGGTGAAGCAGAACCTTCGATGACATTCAGCGTCTGCAAACCATTGATCCGCTTCTTCATATCGTCGGGCAAGGCCGCGTAGCCCGCACGCATATTAATCACACCCGTGTCGCCGCCTTCCTCGGGCAACACAACCGCATGCAGCACGGTGCATTTTGGCGGGCGTTCATGATTGGTGTGGTCTGTATGCCAGCCCGCACCGCGCACGACCGGCTTTGTGCCCCCGCGATAGATATCTCTGTTGGATACGTAATTAACCAACGGCGTATCCTTGAGCTGATATTGCGTGAAATGCTGCTGCATCGGCTCACCGAATAAGGACACCGCCGCCAGATACTCCGCCGGTTCAAATTCCTGGTCGCGAACCACCAACACAATATTATCGGTCAATGCCTGGTTCAGGCGGTTCTTCGTATCCTGATTGATGTCCTGCTTCAAATCGATACCGGTCACTTCCGCGCCGATATTTTCCGTCAACTTGGTGATCTTCATTTCTGCTTCCGCCCCATAACTTTCCAGCCTTTGATATGCCGGGCTATGTCATAGTATCAAAGCACTGCAACAAAATCGAACTTCCCGCAGCATGGCCAAACACGACCGAAATTTCATCTTCACTGTCAGCGCTGGCAGAAGTGGCACCGCTTATCTCGCCAAACTGCTCGCGGCAAACCTGCCAAATGCGGAAATTCATCATGAGCGTACTGGATATCATAGTTTTGGGGTCGATACGCCAGACGCCTCACATTTCACGCTTTTCAATTCTGCAGGCAATGTAAAGAAAGTTCAGGATTTTTGGGCACAAAAGTTCGACCGTATCGGCCACACATCGAAGGAATTTTATGGGGAAGCGTCGCACTTCAACGCTAAGGCCGGCATGTTGGAGAATTTGCATAGGCTGGAGGAGGCTGGGCATACCCATATCATTTTCCTCGACCGCGACCCGTTCAAAACCCTCTGGAGCTATCACAACCGCTTTGACTTCGCGAATGTAGGCTTTACCTGGCTGTTCTCCCTCGACCCGGGCTACCCCAACAAAATCGTGCCGTCGCAAGATTATTTGAAGTACGGCCAAGCGGGAATCGCCCTTTGGTACATCCATGAGATGTTGGCACGCGGAGAATATTATCGCTGCCTGTTGGCAGACAACCCCCATGTCACCCTCCATCATTATGATTTGGCGGAACTTGTGACAACGGACGGTGCGTCCAAACTAAAAAGCAGTTTGATCGGCGAGGCATTATCGAAACCGGCGACAATCCCTCCGAAAGAAAATGCCAGCACAAGCTGGTTTTTCGGGAAAGAAGAAGAAACAAAACTGCAGAAGATAATGACACTGTTCGACGGCGACATGGCCGCGCTTGGTCGAGCCTTTTTCGACAGCGGCAAGCGGCTCGCCACGCCGGCCCAGGCCGCGCGCTCGAAAACGGTACGAACCTTAAAAATCACAGCTGGAAAGCTCGACACACAAGCAAAGCCACTCAACAAAACACCTGTCGGCAATACCCAGGTAGTGAAAGACGCAATTCAACTGCTGCAAAAGAACCAATATGTTCAAGCACAGGCGCTACTTGAGCAGGCTCTCCAATCCGATCCGGACAATACTGAAGCTTTACATCAATTAGGCCTGATCCACGCCCGACGCGGCAATTTGGAACAAGGCGCAGCCCTCCTTCATGCCGCCCTCACACTAGCCCCGGACGACCCGGGCCTATTATACGGCCTTTCGTTCATTTTATTACGCCTAGAGAATTTCCAAGACGCTGCCGATGTGCTCGCCGATATCATTGCAACAAATATCGAGGACGCCGGGGTCTGGAGAAATTACGGTACAGCGCTCGGTTTTCTTAAAAACTTCGAAAAATGCTTCCCGGCCTTAGAACACGCGCGTGATTTGGAACCGGACCATCCGCTCGCCTACAATACCCTTTCACGGTTTTACGAAGAAAGCGGGGATACGAAAAATGCGCGTAAATTCGCCATGCGAGGTCTCTTACTCAAAGACCGTCTCGCAAATCAAGATTTCGAAAGACTGCAACACGCACACAAATTAGATTTGCAGGGAAAAGGCAGTACGGGAACCAAATCGGTGATCGCTGTTTCCCTCTGGGGCAGCCATCCGACGTTTAACCGCGGTGCCATAGAATATACCGAACAAGCAAAAGACATTTTCCCGGACTGGGTTTGCCGCTTTTACCACGATGAAACCGTGCCTGCCCGCACTCTCGACAAGCTGGGCCAACTCGGTGCCGAATGCATTGCCGTCACAACAAAGCAGAAACAAGTGCACGGTGCGTTTTGGCGATTCTTTGCAAGCGATGACCCTGAAGTTGCCTGGTTTCAATGCCGGGACGCGGATTGCCGCCCCAGCGAACGCGAACGGGCCGCAGTAGAGGCATGGCAAAAATCAGGGCAAAATTTTCACATCATGCGAGACCACATGTGGCATTCGGACTTGATCCTCGCGGGTCTTTGGGGCGGTCGCGCTGGCATTTTGCCAAACATGGAGCAGCTCACTTATGCCCTCTATGGCGAGCAAGGCGACCGCTACGACGATCAATTGTTTTTGGCTAGGGCGATTTGGCCGCTCATCAAAGGACATAGCGTCACCCATGACAGCACGTTCGATGTGTTCCCGGCCGAGCCGTTCCCCACCGGTAATGCACGCACTGAGGAAGAGCATGTGGGCTACTCGTTTCGTTACACCGAGCGCAAAAGGACAATGAAACTCAACCTCAACACTAAGACGTTGGAAGTGAACACCGTCTCCGACACTAATTCGTAACCCGCCTTAGAACGGCCGGTCCCCTTCGATCAACAGACGATACATTTGCCTATGCTCTTCCGGATTTGAATCATGCATGGCCCGATGCATGGCTTGGCGGTTATCCCAGACCAACATGTCGCCATCGCGCCATTGATGGTAATAAACAAACTCTTCCTTGATCCCTTCCACCAGAATATCCGCAAACAATTCCTTGGTCTCCTCGGGCGTATAACCGGTGAGATAATCGGTCTTAATGGGATGGAAGAATATCGCCTTGCGGCCGTTTTCCGGATGTGTACGGATAATCGGGTGGTTGATCGGAACCGATCTCTCTTCATTCTCCCGCTTCACTGCTTTCGGTGAAATGCGAACGGCCGCGCGCCCTTGATTGACGTTCACCGTCTCGCGGCCCTCGATCTTGTCCTTCAGATGTTCCGGCAAGTGCTCATAAGCTTTCTGCATATTACAGATCGCCGTATTGCCGCCTTGGCTCGGCACATCGACCGCGTACAATACCGTGCATTTCGGAGGGCAGTCATGGTTGGTGTGGTCGGTATGCCAATTGCCGCCGCGCTTGATTCGCTTGCCCTCATCGTCCCGGTGCTGATTAGAGACAATATTAATCATCTCCGCCTCTGGGTGATTGTAATCAGGGAAATTCTGCGGAAATGGCTCGCCCAACACCTTTACCGCTTCCACATATTCTTGAGGGGTAAAATCCTGGTCGCGCACCACGATGGCCACGTGATCGCTAAGCGCCTTGTTGATCGCAGCTTTGGTTTCAGCATCCAGCGGCTGCCTGAGATCAACACCGGTGATTTCCGCGCCCGCATGTTTACCGAGTTTATTAATTTGCATTGCCATCTCCCAACTCCTTCTCGTCTGTCCTAGGGCGCTTCGGGTTCAACTATGATGCGGAAGAGCGTCCGCGTTTCCTTTAAATCATAATCCTTATAGGCCTGATGCATGGATTGGCGGTTATCCCAGATCAGCATGTCGCCCAGTTGCCATTGGTGGCGGTAGACGAATTCCGGCTTCATCGCGACCGAAAACATTTCCGATACCAAATCATGGCTTTCGTCCGGCCCCATACCCACAAATTTCTGCAATTTTCCTTGGTGAAGATAAATCGCCTTTTCACCATTCTCCGAATGGGTGCGCACCAGATCATGGGTTACCGGCACGTCTTCAATGAGCTTGGCAGAAACGTCGACTTTGAAAGATTGCGCGGTTTTGGACGTACCGCGAAAACCATTCACGGTCTGCAGATTTTCGAGCTTGTCCTGCCAATCCTTCGACAAAGAGGCAAATGCCGCGCGCGTATTAAACACGCCTGTATCACCACCCCCGCCATCTGGCAATTCGAGCGCATAGAGCGTGGTGTATTTCGGCGGCGCGTCCCGGTTCGCATGATCTGTGTGCCAATAGCCCGAATGATAAACGCGCGTACCTTCTGCGCTCTCATAAGTATTGGACACGTAATTAACCAGCGGCTGCTCTTCGCAGGTAAATTTAGTAAAATTTTGTGCCATTGGCTCGCCAAAAACAGAGGCGGCTTGGACAAACTCGTTGGGCCCGAATTTCTGATCCCGGATCACCAACGCCACATGTTCAACCACCGCTTCATTCAGCGCGTGTTGTGTTTTTTCATCGACCGGCTTCGATAGATCGACCCCAAGCGCCTCCGCGCCCACCTGCTCGCCCAATTTCTTGATTTCCAACGCCATGTCGATTCCCTTCTACGAGACAGACACTCCACGCCTGAAATTGTGAGCGCAATTCGCGGTCGGCGCAAGAGTGCGGAGACCTTACACATCTGCTTATGATCCAAAATCGGACGACCGATTGTTGTGGCCGCGCGCTTGCCCTACAGTTCTCAAATCACGAACCTTTGCTGGCTTAACCTCCATCTACAAACCCCACTTGTGCCCTCCAGGTGCCGATGTCAGGATTATCGTGATCGATAAATGCAACCTCGCCGATGCGCGTTTGGTTCGTCGCAAAGTTTTCGTGGAAAACCAGACGGGGTGAAAGGAACCCGCGATGACCGATGCAAGTTCCATGAAAATTGCCATCCTGGGAACGGGTGCCAACGGCAGCTGCGTCGGCGCGGATTTGACCAAGGCGGGGCTAGACGTAACCTTGATCGATCAATGGCCGGCCCATGTCGAGGCTATGAAAGCCGACGGCCTCGATGTCACGCTCCCGGACGAACATTTAAATATCCCCGTCCAGGCGTGGCATCTTTGCGAGCTAGCCGAACATATGCCCGAATTCGATGTCGTGTTCGTGGCGTGCAAAGCCTACGACACGCGGTGGCTGGTCCAATTGATCGAGCCCTACCTGAAGGAAGATGGAATCTGCGTTGGCCTGCAAAACAGCATGACCCATACCATTATCGCCGAAATCGTCGGTGAAAAACGCACCTTAGGTGCCGTGGTTGAATTGTCTTCTGCGCTATTTACACCGGGTATCGTGACCCGCAACACAAAGCGATCCGGGACTTGGTTTGGGTTCGGCGATATCGACGGCACAACCTCATCGCGCGCCGAACTGGTCCGTTCCATCATGGCCAACGTCGCCAAAGCGGATTTGGTTGAAAACATCGCCAGCGCCAAATGGACCAAGCTGGTCTGCAATTGTATGAACCGGCCGATCGGCCTGACCGGAATGAGGAATGCTGAGGCTAAGGAGCTGCCTGGCATGAACGAGATCGCCATGCGCTTAGGCCAGGAAGCGCAAGCTGTCGGCGAGGCGATGGGGCTCGAAATGCAGCCCATTTTCGGCCTCAGCGAGGATGATTTTAAGAAGGAAGGAATTGCCGGAAAATCCGACGAATCCTTGGCGAAGTTCAGGAACACGCTTCTCGGCCATATTGGCCCGGTCGCCCGAACCGCCGCCATTCACGATTTTCTCAAAGGGCGACGCACCGAAACCGGCAATATCAGTGGTCTAGTCGTACAGAAAGGCAAAGAACTCGGAATCCCAGTGCCCCACAATGCCGCCATTATCGAAATCGACCGCCGCATCATGGCTGGCGAGCTAGAATTAGACGTCAGCAATTTCGGCTTACTGAAATCGATGCTCACGAGCCTTCCCAACAGGGGGAAAGGATAACGGAACCGCTCACTCCTCTGCAGCAACCGCAGATGCGAATCCGGCCCCTGCCTCAGAATAGATGTTGAAGACTGTACCCGCACCGGCTTTCTTTAGAACTTCAGCTTCGTCTTCGAATCTTGCGGTCGCCGCGACGCGACCTTTGAACGAGGCGGCCTTCAATTGCTCGAGAATGGCGAGATTGGTCGTCAGTTTCGGCAAGGCCAACATTACGAGCTCCAATGTGTGTGTCGCTTGAACGCGATCCCAGAAATCCGCGTCGCTAGGGTCCCCATGCAGGACATTGCGGCCGGTCGCAAGCTGGTTTGCCACCGTTACCGGATCATCGTCCACACCGACGACAGTATCGCCATGCATATCGTGCATCGTGTCGTAAGCCCCTGTACCGACTCCTCCCATGCCGATAATTGCAATCGTCACACCGTCAGTGTCGAGCAGTCGGTCATCGGCAATCAGTTCATTTCTTTGCAGACGCTTCCAGATTTCTCTGTGTCGCGTGTAAATGTGCTGAGAAGCATTATTGAGCACAGCAGAAGCAGCGAAGGACAAAGACAAAGCGACCGCGATGACAATCAGCCACTCGCTACCGACCCAGCCATTAGCGACACCAATTGCCATAACGATGAGACCAAACTCACTGTAATTTGTCAGATTAAATGATGCGCACAATGAAGTGCGAGCCCGCAGTTTGAATGCTGTCAGAAGGCCGAAGAAAAGCGCGGATTTGAAGAAAACAAACGGGGCAATCAACGCACCAACCACAACTGTTTCCAAGGTCGGATGACCGGACAACCCTATTGAGAGAAAGAAGCCAAGAAGGAACAGGTCTTTGAATCCCATCATGCTCTTTGCCATTTCGTCGGCTTTTGGATGGTTTGCGATCAGCACACCCAACACCAGAGCCCCCAGATCGCCTTTTAGCTCGACCAATTCGAAAAACTCGGCGCCGCCCAAGGCAAGAAGGAAGCCATAAAGCACCAGTAACTCGCCATGCCCAACACGTTGGAGCAATTGGTGCAGTACTGGCCGCAGAGGAATAAACAGCAAAATCAACAGCGCCCAAGCGGTGGGCAATTTACCAGTCGAAATAGCAATAAAGGCAACCGCAGCGATATCTTGCATGATCAGGATTCCGATCGCGATCCGACCATGCAACGAGGACATTTCTCCCTTTTCTTCAAGTACTTTTACGACGAACACAGTGCTGGAAAAGCTCAACGCAAAAGCAATAAGCACCGCGCCCGAAAAATCCAGCTCGGAAAGAAATGGGACACCCGTCAGCGTCAACGCATAGATTGCGCCGCCAAAAATCACAACAACAATGGACGTATGTAATCCCGTTACAGCCCATACTTGAGGCCTAGCCAGCGTGCCAAGATTGAGTTTCAAACCGACTGTGAACAGGAGCAAAGTGATACCGATGTCTGAAATTTTCTCAAGCATTTCTCCGCCGGCGATACCGTAGGTGTTCAATAGAAATCCCGTCGCGAGAAACCCGGCCAAGGGCGGGAGACCCACCGATCTCGACAGGAGGCCTAGAACGAACGCGATGGCGATCCAGACCACATCCCCGAGGGCGACGGCTAACCATTGAGCATCCATCATTATTACAAGGCACCTTGCACGGTTTTTGAGCTGCCCTCTGTGACCTCGATCCAACAGCCGCTAATGCACCGTTGAATTGACGTCTCAATCTCAAAGATCAGCAGGGCAGCCATGTCATCTTATCCCTCATAAATGTATTGGGCCGGGGACGCAAATGCTTGGCCACGCGCCACAGACCGTGGCGATACATTGCTGTCAGAGTATGGGCCCGCCGAACTCATCGCATATGCGTTCTCGTTGATATCCCATCAATACGGGCACAGTTGGCGAGCCGAAACCTAAGCCTCGCATATCATGGTCGTTAAGGCATTGACGTGAATCAAAAATTACCAATTGGAATATTGAAGGACAATTCGTCAATTGTCTGCATCAGAACATAAGCCGACTAAAGGCCACTTCAATGGATTTGGAACATTCCAACTAGTGGAGACCCTCTAAAATTATACTATTGAGCAAATACTTTTTGGAGCAGTGCCGTCGTACGCTTCGCCGGATTTTCTCGAATGGCTGCCTCTTCGCGGCCCAAATAAAGGAAAACCCCATCAATGGCTTTTCCTAGAACGTAATTTGTTAAATCAGCCTTGGCGTCTGGTACGAATGGCAGACGTTTATATTCGCCGATCATTTTGTCGTATGACGCAACCGCACCGACTGCAGCCAGTTGATCATTAACGATTGGCCTCATATCGTTGGTTAGCGGCGCCGACATTTTGCTGCGAAAAAACTGGGTTGCGGAATCCTTAGGGCCGTTCAGGATTTTCTTGGCATCATCGATTGTCATTTGCGAAATAGCATCCCCAAATAACTTTTTGGCTTTAGGAACCGCCGCTTCAGCAGCCCGGTTTAGACGCAGTTCCAGATCATCCGCAAGGCCGCTCATGCCGACTTTAGAGAGCATGGTTTGCGCGGTCTTTAAGGAACCCGGCAAAGGAATATGGGCATCGGTTGATTTATTAAACCCATCAGCGCGGCCAAGCGTACTAACAACCCGTTCCGAGCCCACACGGAGCGCCTCTCGCAACCCACCCGAAATTTCGCTGCTCGTAAGGTTGGCGGTACCAGAAGAAGAGCCTCCGTCTTCTATGCCTTTGAGCATATCCTTGCCGCGCTCAAACCAACCTTGCGCGTGAACCGGCAGGGCCGCAAATCCTATAAACAACAAAGTCCCAGCGATACCAATGATCCGTAGAGTGTTCATTTTCATTCTTTCGTATTCGTATTTGGCAGAATAAGATTCTCCGATACTAGAGCATTAACGGCCCCCGGCCCATCGGGCCACCCCATATATCAAAACAAAACTCGTTTGAAAAACCACAACCGCAATGACCGGTTCTGTCCACAGACGTAATGCACCAATGCTGTGCTAAGTTTGTTCTCTACTATAGCCCATGGATAATACTGAGCCGTAAATGGAGGGGAATTTTATGATTCATGAACTGAGAATTTATCACTGCGTCACGGGACGCTTACCAGCACTGTTGAAGCGTTTCGAAACAATTACGCTGGCAATCTGGGAGCGCCACGGCATCCGTCAGGCCGGGTTCTGGACAACGGAGATCGGCCCCTCGAACCAAAACCTTTATTATATGCTGGAATGGGAATCCCTCGCGGACCGCGAAGAGAAGTGGGCCACTTTTCAAAGCGACCCTGAATGGATCACCAAACGGGCCGAAACCGAAAAAGACGGTGCCATTGTCGCCACTGTGGAAAATACCATACTCAGGCCGACTGCTTTTTCGAATGTCAAATAAGCCAAAACAGTAGGAGAAAAAGCCCCACTCACTGCAGTCCAATAATTGGGGCCGGGGCGATGTCGCCCCGCCTCCATTGATTTGACCGAATCCCGTGGGAACGCACGCACGTTTAACGCATCAAGACCAACGGAGATTCAGTCTATTCGCGCCGCTCGGTTTACGTCTCGAGCCTTGATTAGTCGCCGGTGGCAGCAATGGCAGCGATAATCGCAGCACCCATCTGGGTCGTGCTGGCCGTGCCACCAATATCACGAGGCAACGCCTTACCCTCGGCGATGACATCGGCCACCGCCTTATCGATCAATTGCGCCGCTTCTATCGCCTTGGGCTCGTTATGTTTGCGGCCGAGCCACTCAATGAGCTGCTTGCCCGATTGAATCATCGCATAGGGGTTGGCGATGTTTTGGCCGGCGATATCGGGCGCCGAGCCATGGGTCGCCTGCGCCATCGCTTTTTCCACCCCGATGCAAAGCCCTGGCGCCAGCCCGAGCCCGCCGACGAGGCCCGCGCCAAGATCGGTCAGAATATCACCGAAGATATTAGTGGTGACGATGACATCGAATTCCTGCGGGTGCATGACCAGATGGGCGGCGATGGTATCGATGTGAATTTCATCGAAGGCGATGTCGGGGTACTCGACGGCCACCTTCTGGCACTCTTCGGAAAACATGCCGCAAACAAGCCGGTAGACAGCGGCCTTGTGCACTGCCGTCACCCGCTTTTTCTCGCGCATTCGGGCAATCTCGAACGCCTCCCGCGCCACACGATTAGAGCCTTTGCGTGTGACCACGCGGGTGCCGATCGAAATCTCGTCATTGGGACGAAATTCACCGGTGCCACCGATTGGCGCATTGTGGGACTGCAAGCCTTCGGTGGTCTCGCGGACAAAGACGATATCGACACCCTTATGGATCGACGGGATGTTTTCATAGGACACTACCGGCTTTGCATTTGCATAAAGATCGAACATTTTCCGCAAAGGCGGCATACCGTGCCAGCCGGGCCCGTCCTTGGGATAGGCGGTATGACCAATAGGCCCGAGAATGAAACCGTCGACACCCTGCAAACCGTCCACCGTGATATCGGGCAGCGTGTCGCCATGCTCTTCATGCGCCTTAGCGCCGATGGGGAGTGGTGCCCACGTCACCTCAAGACCGGTCTTGGCCAATGCTGCCTTCATCACGTCCACGGCCACCGGCACCACTTCAAGCCCAATATCGTCGCCTAAAAGAACGCCAATCTTCATGAATTAGTCTCCTATTTTACCCGCTGCAAGGTGCGCAACCGTTGCACCGTGTCGCCGGCAAGGTGGGTCCAGATCATGGCGTCGCGGGCTAGCTTGTCAGCGCGCGCATTCATGCGATGACCCGCCGTGCCGTGAATATCTAGATTGAGCCGCGTGACCCGCTGAATGACATCAGACGAGTAGTTGAGCGACAAAGCGGGCACACCGGACTTAATCCCTTCCTCGTGTTCCCAGGCACCGCGCATCACGAAGGATCGCAATGCTTCAGTCAGCATATGCATTTCGCTGAGTTTGAGTTGAATGATCTGATGGTCGTACAACAGTCGACCGGCCTTTTTGTGTTTCTTCGCGAAGGCCATCGCCATCTCTACCGCCGCGTCACAGACGCCAACCGCATTGGAGCCCAGTTCCAGATCACCAAACAAATCGCCGCCGCCGAGGCTCACCGCGGTCGGCTTACCAAGGCCCACTTCCCCAAGCACATTCTTGTGCGGCACGCGGGCATCCTCAAAAATCAGCTCCGCATTCTGATAAAACCGCCAACCTCGTTTGTTGAACACGCGCCCGATGCGAAAACCCGGTGTATCCTTGGGCACAATAAAAAGCGTGCTGCCCTCTTTGACGTTACGCGTCGGGTCAGTGCGCCCGTCGACGAAAAACAACGAGCCCACTGTGCCGTTGGCGATAAAAATTTTCTCGCCGTTCAGTATCTATTCGTCCCCATCGCGGACCGCACTGACCCGGGAACCGGCGGTGGGGTCGTTCTCTGGTGGGAGCTTATTATCGGAACCCGCGACAGCCTCAGTCATACCGCGCCCCATCACATAGCGATGGTCGGCGAGAAACGGCTTGAGGAAGCGCTCCTTCTGATCCTCCGAACAGAATTTCGACATCTGGTGCGCCCATTTCCAATTCTGCGTGAACGCCTTGCAGATAGCGCTATCGCCCTTGGCGAGTTCCATCATAACGATCGCCTGCGAGATAAAGTCCGCGCCGGGGCCACCCCATTCCTTCGGTACCGGGAGCGTGCGGAACCCGAGCTTCGAGCCCGCTTCAATCACATCCCAATCCCACGGTTCCTTACCACCCTCGGTTTGATCGGACCGGAGCGACGCAGGAACGATGACTTCTTCGGTAAACTTGCGCGCCTTCATCTGCCAATCGCGCTGTTCGTTGCTGAGTGATAAATCCATTTCCAGCCTCCCTTAATTCTGCGCGTCGGTGCGATAATCCGTAACGGCATCGGCCACCAGTAGCTTGGTCGAACTGTCATGGTCGCCGGCATTGAGAAAAATGAAGCTGTCGTTAACGTATTTCTGCAACGGCATATCGCGCATCACACCCATAGCGCCGAAATGCTCAGCTGCCAGCAGCGTCACCTCGTTGGCGGATTCAGCAGCCAGCATCTGCGCCATAACCGGGTACGGCAAATCAGCGATGCTACGGTTCGCGATGGCGTCCGGATTGTCGCTTACCCAGGCTGCCTTCCAAACCAGATTGCGTGCCGCTTCCAGTTTCAAGCTCATATCAGCAATCTTGAGGCCAATGCCTTCATGCTCAACGATGTTGCGCCCGCCTTGGCGGCGAATCTTGGCATACTCAATGGCGGACTCCATGGCGATGCGCGCGAAGCCAAGATTGATCGCCGCCTGTAGGATCTGTGTTTCCTCAGCAAAACAACGAACAGCCGTATCTAATTCCGAACCGGCCGGAACATAGTGTTCGACCGACACCGCACAATTGTCGAAGACACAATCCGACACCATGCCATGCGACCATTGCACCGCAGACTCTCCGTCTGCAGTTGTCCGGGCAAACGGGTCGGTCGTGGTATCCACCGTAAGGCCGTTTGTATCTTTGGGGATGAGAAAAACACCTTGCCCGGGCACATGAATTGCAACCAGCCTGGCAAGGCTCGCATTGAGCACGTCGTCGAGACGGCCGTTGAGGACCCAACCGTCATCGCTTTTTTGGGCCGTCAATGGCGGCACGTCTCGAGACAAGTCGGGCGCGTGATAGTCCCATCCTTCCGGGGCGCCGCCGGGTAGTTGCGCAAATGCCAAATGCGCCGTCGCATCTTCGATGAACGCACCGAGATGGGCGTCCCTTTGTGGGGCCGACATGAGGCCGTCGAACAATAATTTCGACGCCAACGCCGTATGCGCCAAGGTGACCGCAATATCGACATCACCGGCAGACAATTCCTCGAAAACCAAGCAGGCGGACAAACAATCCATGCCGACGCCGCCGGCAGTCTCACTTAAGCACAGCGTCCGGATGCCAAGTTCGGAGGCTTCGTCGAGCAGCTCCGTCAAAAGCGGTTTCGCGAAGGGTTGAAGCCGGTCAGGATGGGTCGCTACCGGATGAATGCGCTTACGCGCAAAATCGCCGACCGTGTCGCGAAATTCGATTTGCTCCGGGCTCAGATTGAGATCGTACATGCGTGGGTACCGTCCCTGAAAAGATTTCGTACGGAGTTGGTTATAGCCCGATTTCTATCCTCAAACACGGGGGCCGAAAATAGAGCGCGCCCTTAGCTGCACCTTACTGAGCGTTCCGATCAACCAGTTCGACGGAAACCCCTTCAGGCCCCCGGAGAAAAGCGATCCGCGTGCCCGGGCGATATGTCGTTGGCTCCATCGTGAATTTCGCGCCCTTTTCCTTTAACTCCGCGACGACAGCTTCAATGTCGCTAACAATCAATCCAACGTGATCGAGCCCTTGATAGGGGGATTGCGGCGGTTCGCCCACATCCGCATCGGGAGTGACCGGCGCGATGAAAAACATCTGTCCGCAGAGGTCCATATCCCAACGCGGTTTACCGTCTCGCGTCGAGCGAATGATTTTTGCGCCAAACATCTTTTCGTAATACGACGCCGTGGCTTCCGGGTCAGGGCTACGCAGATGGACGTGGTCGAAGGTGAATTTGGTCATGTCGGTTTCCCCTAAATGTTTAAGTGCACACTGGAACAGCGGACATTTATCGGCCAGCCACCATGATTGCTTTGAGGCCGAAATTTCCTTTGGCCCTGCAACCCTCTTGCCTTCCAAGGCCTCCCGCCCGATGATACACGCGCTTTAGGGAGGAATTAAATGACCGTTAAACCGAACAGGTTAAAAGAAAAACTGAGCGCGGGTGAAATCGGGCTCGGCTTTAGTGTCAATTATTTGCGCTCGCCAGATGTCGCATCAATTGCCAGTGCGTGTGGCTATGACTGGATCAAGCCGGACATGGAGCACGCCACATACGACATCGATATGGTCAGTCAAATGTGCATGGCCGCCCTCGATGTGGGATGCACCTCGGTGGTCCGTGTGCCGGGCAAGCAGCATTTTCATGCCAGTCGCTTGTTGGATGGCGGTGCGCAAGGGGTAATTATCCCCCATGTGGACTCTGTCGAAGAGGCAAAGGCCGCAGTCGATTGGTGCAAATTCCCGCCCATCGGCCACCGCTCCTCTCCCGGGCCGGTACCGCAACTCTCTTACGCGAAATATAATCTCGCCGACACCATGCGGCTGTCGAACGAGAACATCATGGTCGTGATCATGCTTGAGACCTGGGACGCGATCCAACTGGCGGACGATATCGCCGCGCTCGAAGGCGTCGACGTCTTGCATATCGGCTCCAACGATCTTTCCGCCGATATGGGCATTCCAGGCCAATACGACCACGAAAAGATGATCGAATCCTTCAAGATCATGACCGACGCCTGCAAGAAGCACGGCAAAGTCGCCGGCATGGGCGGTATCTATGACGAAGAGAACGCCACTCGCTATATCGGCATGGGTTGCCGCTTCATCAATGCGGGCGGCGATCTGGGATTCATGACCGGTGGCGCGCAGCAGCGTTCCGCGTTCCTCAACAGCGTGAAATACTAGGGAGGCGGAGATGGCACTCGTACCCAATCATACAAAAGAAAAACTCGAAGCCGGCGGTATCGCCTTTTGTTTCGGCCTCCGCGTAGGACGCACGGTCAATGCGGGCATGATCGCTAAGACCTGTGGATTTGATTGGCTGTTCATTGATATGGAACACGGCTCATTCGATGTGGACCTGGCCTGTCAAATTGCTTCGGTCGCACTGGAAACCGGCGTGACGCCCATTGTGCGTGTGCCCGGACATCAGCATTTTCATATAGGTAGAGTTCTGGACGGTGGTGCCCAGGGCATAATCGCGCCGCACGTAAACGACGTGGAAGAAGCAGAAGCCATTGTGCGTTACGCCAAATTCCCGCCAATCGGCAAACGATCCATGACCAACAATTTACCGCAATTCCAAATGGAACGGGTGCCGGGCAAGGATTTGGCGCCGCAGCTTAACGACAACACGCTGGTTATCGTCATGTTGGAAACACCGGAAGCCATTGAAAATGCGGATGCCATTGCGGCGGTCGATGGTGTGGATATTTTAATGATCGGCACCAACGATCTATGCGCTGAGATGGGTATTCCCGGCGAGTTCAATCACGAACGCACCGTCGCTGCTTACCAAGCCATGATCGACGCCTGTAATAAGCACGGCAAGTATGCGGCCATGGGCGGCGTTTACGACCACGATTTGATGGAGATGTACATCAAGATGGGCGTCCGCTTTATGTTGGGCGGCGCCGATCTCGGCTTCATCATGGGGGCCGCGCAAAAACGCAGCGAATTCCTGCGCGCGCTCGTGGATTAAGCGCGAGCGGTCATATAAACCCAACTAGTAGGCTCCGTCCGCTCCATCAACGCCAGCAATTGCGCCGCCTGGCTCAAACCCGCTAGGGCCGGATATGCGCCGGTGTCGCGCCCAACGGGCGGAATTGGCTCAATTTTATGGGTAGCTTCGAACCGCGGCAAAATATGCGCGCCAGTTTCGCCACCACCCGCGATGGGATGCAATTCCACCAACAAGTCGCTTTCGGCCAAGGCGGGTACGCAGTTCGGGTCGAGTAGGTCCACTTCCGCCCCTTCGATATCACAGATAACCAGAGAACCTAGCCCTGCCAAGCTTTGTAGGCGGGTCTGATCGCAAAGGCCTTCTATGACCACCGATACGTCGTTAAGGGCCGCGAGTTCCGCACATAATGCCCTTGCCCGATCATCTATATCGAATGCGTATATCTCTGCATCCATCACCGCGCGCGCCAACCCGACCGCGTAGTAGCCCTCCGCACAACCAATATTGACGATACGGCAATGACCTTTGACCAACACACGATCGATGGCACCATGCAACTCCAGCTCATAAGCGCCCAATAATTTAGGAATAAAACTCCCTTCCGCCGCGCGCTCGAGCCACTTCATGCCTTCGAACGGACCGCTTTGGACGGTAAGTCCGCATTGTTCGACGATAATTTCTTTCAACCCAAATAGCCTATAGGCATTTGCGAGATCGCCAATCCCATTCAGCTTATCGGCCGAAGACAAATCGCCAGCCTGCAGCAGCGTTAGAATATTCCGCAGAATGGCAAGCGCTGCTGTACCGTGCGCCATCGTATTTAGAGTACTGCTCTCAACAACAGCACGGCGCCCGCCAAGATCGTGAGGAATGTGGCGAGCGTACTTACGACCCTCGGCCACAAGACAGCCTTAATAACACTGAAGGGGTGGAGAAGCCGACCAACGACAAGAGTGATTCCCATACCGTGAAGAATGGTCGCGCTTTCCTTGTTGATTTCGAGCAAAAGCATGAGGAACAGCGCCATCGGAATATATTCGATGAAATTGCCGTGAGCGCGGATCGCCCGCAACATAGTGTCGTTGCCGCCATCACCCAGATCGACCTCGTTCTTCTGTCGGTTGCGAATAACGTGGAACGACAGGACCACCAAGATTATCGCCAATATCGCCGCATAAAGAGCCGTAATATTCGCGACGCCCAAACTTGGTACCTGCATTTGACGCCTCCTGTTCAGACTAAAATAAAGGAAAGTCTAAATTGAATTCGCTGTGTTGAACATCAACAAGATTTCAACTTGCCCGGTGAGGGCATGAGACAAGGTTATCGGAGCAGAGGCTGCAAAAACTCTTTCTCGAAATCAGGCAACGCATCAGGTCTAGGACCACCTGTCGCCCAGTCCAATAGCTGAACAGTGTGAACCACCGGCAGCGCCGTCCCGGTTTGCAGTTGTGTCATGCAACCAATATTACCGGTGGCAACAACGCGCGCAGCCGTTGCCTCGATATGACCAATCTTTCTATCCCTCAAACGGGCCGCCATTTCTGGCTGAAGCAAATTATACGTCCCGGCAGACCCGCAACACAGATGCCCCTCCGCAATATCATGCAGTCGAAACCCTGACCTTTGCAGTAAGCTCCGAGGCGCGTCTGTCACTTTTTGACCATGTTGGAGTGAACATGCCGAATGATAGGCAACGTCGATGCCGGTCACGTGCCGAGGATGCATGAGGCTGATCGCCTCGAGAAATTCGGAAATATCCCGCGCGAGCGCCGCGACAGATGTGGCGTTTTTGCTACGTATGGGGTCGTCACGCAGCAAATGGCCGTAATCTTTTACTTGGGTCCCGCAGCCGCTGGCGTTGACGATAATCGCGTCCAACCCCTGCTCTTCAATTTCGCGCGCCCAAACATCTACATTTCGCGCGGCATGCCGCTTAGCGGCCTCTGCTTTGCCCAAATGCTGCTCCAACGCCCCGCAGCAACCGACGCCCTTCGACACGACAACCGCGATGCCGTGACGGTTGAGCAAACGGATCGTGGCCATATTGATTTCCGGTTCCAGCACTTGCTGAACACAGCCGGCCAGAAGCCCCACCCGGCCCTTAATCTCGCCATCGGGTAAATAAGTTGAGGCCGTTTCAGTTGGCGATGGAGGTTGAATTTCATCAGGTGTAAGAGCAGCCATGGTGGCAAAAGGACCCTTAAACTTCTTTGCTAATAACCGCAGCCCCCCTGCGCCGAACATGGCCAGTCGGAAGCGTTTGGGATGCGGAAGCAGCCACGACAATGCGAACCGAAGAAGTTTTTCGGCTACGGGACGGTTGTAGGTTTTTTCTACCCGTGCACGGCCGATATCAATCAAGTGCTGATAATGAACACCCGATGGGCAGGTGGTCATACAAGATAGGCAGGAAAGGCACCTATCCAAATGCGTCACCACGCGTTCCGATGCCGGCTTATCGTTCTCCAACATGTCCTTAATCAAATAGATACGCCCCCGCGGGCTATCCAGTTCATCTCCCAACGTAACGTAGGTGGGACATGTCGCCGTGCAAAACCCGCAATGAACGCAAGATCGCAATATTTGGTTGGCTTCCGCGATATCAGGATCGGCGAGTTGGGCGATAGAGAAATTCGTCTGCATGTTCTAAATCCCTTCCACCAATCGGCCGGGATTAAGGATCGATTTCGGGTCAAACCCTTCTTTGACCCGGTGAGACAGAGCGATCCAGGCCGGTTTTGGGAATACACTCACCTTGGATCGTACTGCTTCGGACGCCCGAATTAACGTTGCATGACCAACCGAAGGGCTAATCTTCTCACGAACGGTTTGGGCGTGCGCATCGCTACCCTCCTCGACCGCCAGCCAAATCAGCCCGCCTCCCCAATCGAGATACACGTGACCGTCGGTGGCATCGACAAGAGTGGCCGCCAATCGCGGACCCTCAGCAGGCGGCACGGAAATTCTCCAAACTGCGCGCGCATCGTCAGAGCCCGCAAAGGGCAAAACATCGCGCAACTCGGCCCATAAAGACTGGCTGTTCGCCGTATGTAACTCTTCCGTTTCACCGAATTCGGAGAGCTCCTTCAGAAGCATTTCGCATCGATAATCCACCGATATGCCGGTCCCCTCGATACGAATTGCGGTTACCGCCTCCGCGGCTTTGGACACGAACCCAACACGCGATTGCGCCGCAGCATCCGCAGGGAGGTGCGCTGCACCCGAGACTTCATGAGGAGATTGCAACGCCCGCGTCATCGCAGCGCCAGCTTGTTCCAACGAACAGCCAAAGATAAGCACCGTTCGTGTCCGATCCGGCATTGGTAAAATTTTTACGCAGATTTCGGTCATGACCGCCAACGTGCCCCAAGACCCGCATATGAGTTTGCACAAATCGTAGCCGGTCACATTCTTGACGACTTTACCGCCGGCTTTAAATGATTCACCACGGCCGCTGACGGCGCTGAACCCAAGAAAATGATCGCGGACAGCGCCTGCCTGTATGCGGCGCGGGCCACTCAGATTGCAGCCGATTACCCCGCCCAACGTACCCTGTTCGGCAGGCTGGCCGAGTAGTGGGCCCAAATCAGCGGGCTCGAAGGCCAGCTGTTGACGGCTTTGCATGAGGGCCATTTCAATTTCCGCCAACTTAGTACCCGGCCCCGCTATCAAAATGAGTTCTTCTGGCTGATAAGACTGAATGTCGGATAATCCCGACATATCCAATATATGCTCAGTCGCTGATGGCGCGCCGATGGCGCGTTTTGTGCCGCAACCGATCACCTCCAACGGAATCTCGGCATCAACGGCCCAGGCCACGGTCTGTTGCACCTGCGCCGGTGTTTCTGGTGTGAAAGTATCTCCCATTCCGCGCCCTTAAAACCGAGGCAGGTCGGGAAAGGGTAAATTGCCCTGATGCACAACCATGCGCCCCAACTCGGCACACCGATGAAGAGTCGGAAATACTTTCCCAGGATTGAGAAGGCCGTCCGGGTCGAACGCGCATTTTAGCCGTTGTTGATGATTGAGATCGCTCTCGTCAAACATCACCGGCATCAGATCGCGCTTTTCGACACCAACCCCATGCTCTCCAGTCAACACGCCACCGACTTCCACACAGAGCTTTAAAATATCTGCGCCGAACGCCTCCGCCGCCTCCAATTCACCTGGCTCGTTCGCATCGAACAGAATAAGCGGATGCAAATTCCCATCACCGGCGTGGAAAACATTCGCCACCCGAAGCCCGTGATCGCGCGAAAGCTCAGCCATGCGCGACAGCACATGGGCTAACTGATGGCGCGGGATCGTGCCGTCCATACACATATAATCCGGCGAAATGCGACCGACAGCGGGAAACGCCGCCTTACGCCCCGCCCAAAACTGGAGCCTCTGTTCGTCGCTATCTGACACTTGTACCGTGGTGGCATCATTTTGCTTGGCGATTTCGACAACGCGCTCTATGAGCTCGTCGACCTCACTTTCGGGGCCGTCCAACTCAACAATCAGCAATCCTTCCGCGTCGCGGGGGTAACCCGCGTGCACGAAATCCTCCGCTGCGTTGATTGCAGGATTATCCATCATTTCCATGCCAGCCGGAATAATACCGGCGCCGATGACACCAGCCACGCAGTTGCCTGCAGCTTCAGCAGAGGGAAATCCCACCAGCACCGCGCGCGCGGTTTCCGGCTTTCGCAACAACCGGACAGTCACTTCGGTTACCACTCCCAACAACCCCTCGGAGCCAGTCATTACGCCAAGCAAGTCATAACCGTCCGAATTCAGATGCTTGCCGCCGAGACGAACGATTTCACCATCGATCAGGACGACTTCAAGGCCCAATACATTGTTGGTAGTCAGCCCATACTTCAAACAATGCACGCCGCCGGAATTCTCGGCGATGTTGCCGCCGATGGAGCACGCGATCTGGCTCGACGGGTCCGGCGCGTAATAGTACCCGTCCTTTGCCACCGCATCAGAAATTGCCAGATTCGTGACGCCCGGCTGCACCACCGCGCAACGATTGGCATAATCAACCTCAAGAATTTTCTTGAATTTAGACAAGCCGAGCAACACCCCATCCGCCAAAGGCAACGCGCCGCCGGAAAGCGAGGTTCCGGACCCGCGCGGCACGACTTTCACTTGGTTTTCGCTGCAATAGCGCAATATGCGGGAAACTTGATCGGTTGTCTCCGGCAAGACAACGATCAACGGCAATTGCCGATACGCGGTGAGTCCATCGGATTCATAAGCACGCAACTCATCCTGATCGACGATAACGCCTTCGCCAGGAACGATTTCGCGCAAAGCCGCAATGATCTCATCGCGACGGCAAATAACACCGATATCCGGTTCCGGCATCTGCATAATCAATTTTACTCCAACCGTAGAGGGGCCGCGCTACTATATAGAGCGGCAATCCATGTTTGGAATTAGTTTATAAGGTTTTGAAAAGCAAAACGCCGCACTATTGAAGTACGGCGTTTAGAGCTAACGTCGTCCGGCCATTTAGCCTTGGCGTGCTTTAAACCGCGGATTTGTCTTATTGATCACATACACACGACCACGACGGCGTACAACTCGGCAATCTTTATGCCGCTTTTTCATCGATTTTAAAGAGTTCACGACTTTCATCGTACCATTCCTCGTGTATTCAATCGTTCTTTGCCAGCTCAGGGACCCAGCAAGCGGCGGACATTAATCGCGCGATGGACCAGTGTCAATGGCACAAATCCAGCCTATGCCTACCAGTTGGACAGCAGTATCTCGGTTCGGCGGCGTTCCAGCTCAATTCGGACAGGTTTTAGCAAACCGCTATTCATCGCTTCTGTGCGCGACTTATTCAGTTCCGCCTCATCCATCATGATATCCACGAATTCTTGATCCAACTCCTCTTTCTGCAGTCCCTTGGTAAATTTTGCCCAATCGGCCAGGACCGCCTTCCGGTAGGGTTCAGATTCGTCGGTGTAGCTTTTCAATTCTAGCTTAAGCCGATAAATGCAGTCTTTCATCTCGTCTTCGGTAAACAGCACCGGCGTCTCATATTCAGCTTTGCACCAGTTCTTGATAAGTTCAGCATCTTTCGCGTCTTTATCAGCCACAACAAACTCAACCAGCATAATTTTTCCGCCGGGCGCCAAAGCATCGGCCATTTGAGTAAGCAACCGCGTCTTGTTCTTTACGGTGTAAAGGCGCTCACGCATCAAAATAAAATGGTAACGCCGATCAAGAATTTCCACATGCTCCGGATCGTAGAGCTTTATCGGCGCTTTATCCTTAAGCCGTTCCTGGCGAGATAGCCTCATGCCTATATCCGCCAACGGTTTCTCCGTTTCCATACCGGTAACCCAGGAGCCGAACTCATTTGCAATGTAACGTGCGCTTCCACCTAATCCGGCGCTCATGTCTAAAACCGACATGCTCTCATCCAGGCCTTGCGGCTCCAACAGACGTTGTGCGTACTCTAATCCGCCCGCATGAATAAAACCTTCTCCGTAAATTCGGGCAATAATCTCGAGCCTTCTTTTGGTCCAGCGTTCGCCGCGCTCGCGAAAGTTTCCGACGTCGATCCGATTGGCCCGCTGCGGTTTCGATTGCTGGCGCCGGCGCATCAGGGCACCGGGCTCTACCCCTTGCCACCATGCCTGGAAGCGCACCAGGAACGGCACATAGGCGTCCTTTTTGCCGGCTGCGCGCGGTCTTTGGGCCGCGATAGGTCGACACTCTTTTTGTTGGGCCACCACCGTCGAATTCACTCCAATTACCCTACTCATGCCCCAAACGGCATCAGACGGTAAAAAGGTTAACAAATTCTAAATAGGTGCGACAGAAAGCTTTTACCTCAAGACCGGGCTTATATAATCCCTTTGCTTTTCAGGTCGGTAATTTCACTTTCCGAAAGCGACAAACTCTCTTGCAAAACTTCCTCAGTATGCTCGCCCAGCATCGGTGGCGAGCGACGATAACTGACCGGCGTGCCTGAAAGTTTGAGCGGGCTGGCAATTAGTTTTGCGGGCTTCCCTCCGGTTGCCGGATGGTCCATCTCGAGCACCATATCACGCGCCAAAACCTGCGGATCGCTGAATACTTCCGAGAGGTTATTGATCGGCCCGCAACCGATTTTGTTCTTTTCCAAATTTTCGAGCCACCATGTGGACGTCTTTTTTCGCGTAATTTCATTTAAAGTTTCGGTGGTGAAGTCGCGATTTTTCACACGCTCGATATTGGTTTTGAAACGGTCATCTTCCAGCAATTCGGTACAATCCGCCATTTCGCAGAACCTTTGAAAGGTATCGTCATTGCCGACAGACAATACGATGTAGCCATCCGACGTAGGCATGACCTGGTATGGCAAGATGTTGGGGTGATTATTGCCGAGCCGCGCTTGGTTTTCGCCCGTTGCTAAAAAATTCATGCCTTGGTTCGCAAGCCACGCCACATGCGCGTCCAGCATACTAATATCAATGTATTGACCTTCACCGGTCTGTTCCTTGTGGCGCACCGCAGCCAGAATGCCGACGCAGGCATACATGCCAGCCATCAAATCGGCAATCGACACGCCGACCTTCATCGGCTCGCCCTCAGGTTCACCGGTCAGGCTCATTACCCCGCCCATGGCTTGAATAAGCGCATCATAACCTGGGCGCTCCGCATACGGTCCGGTTTGCCCAAAGCCCGTGATCGAACAAAAGATCAGACCTGGAAATTCTTCCTTTAACTGCTCGTAGCCCAGACCATATTTTGCCAAGGTTCCGGTTTTAAAGTTTTCAGCAAGAATATCGCAATCAGCGAGCAAACGCTTTGCCAGGGCCTGTCCTTCCGGCTTCGACAGATTCAGCGTGACTGATCTTTTGTTTCTATTTGTGCCGGCAAAATAAGCGCTTTCGCTACTGTCTTCGCCATTTGAATTCGGCAAAAATGGCGGCGCAAAATTTCTGGTATCGTCACCGACCTCTGGACGCTCAATCTTAATGACTTCAGCGCCTAAATCGCCGAGAATCTGTGTGCAACTAGGCCCAGCGAGAATACGTGTTAAATCGAAAACTTTGAGGCCGTTTAACGGACCGCTCATGATCGTAATCCTTTTACATGTTATTGCGTGCCTAGCGCTTACCGGCGCGCCGCCCTTCTACCGCAACGGCGCGCCCTTTAACAAGGCCAAGAACAAGGCCAAGGTCACTGCCAACACATGAATGCGATCTTTTTCTTTATTGTTGTTATCGCCTTTTTGGTCGCCGCATATCGCCAGGTGACGGAATCCATAGCTGCGGGCGCACCTACCGCAATGGATGCGCTCGGTGCTGGCATGATTGACGCCGCCAAAGGCTCGGTCACTCTAGCGCTCGGCTTGATTGGTGTGATGGCGCTTTTTCTTGGTTTGATGAAGGTTGCCGAAGCGGGCGGCCTCCTCACCATCATCGCCAAATTATTGCGCCCCATTATGGTTCGGCTTTTCCCCGACGTGCCCGCCGATCATCCGGCCATGGGTGCCATGATCATGAATCTGTCGGCCAATGTCATGGGGCTCGGCAATGCCGCGACCCCCTTCGGCATCCGCGCCATGCAAGAGTTAGACAAATTAAGCGCCCATAAAGGAACTGCCAGTGACTCGATGGTCCTATTCCTTGCGATCAACACCTCCAGCATCACGCTTCTTCCAACCGGCGTCATTGCGCTACGGGCTGCCGCAGGATCTAACGATCCGGCCGGTATCGTTCCCACCACACTCTTTGCGACCCTATGTTCCACATTGATCGCCATTTTCGCCGCAAAATATTTCGCTCGGTTCTGGCGAACGCCGGATGCACCACACCCAGCCTCCCCGGGGGCCGACCCTGTTGGTGATGGCGCCCTAAATGATTCAACAAAACCCGATGAAATGCCGGAAACAGTCAAAGACGCTCAAACCGCAGCAACCGGAGATGGCGCCTATCCATTTTGGGCGACACTGGTCGCCTTGGGTGCCGTTATCGCGATGGTCCCGCTTACTATATTCTACGGCAATACAATTTCGCCTTGGATCATCCCATGTTTGATGCTGGGGCTTCTCGGCTTTGGCTATTTCCGCAGCGTGCCGGTTTACGAAGTGTTCGTCGACGGCGCAAAGGACGGCTTCCAAGTGGCCATTCGCATCATTCCGTATTTGGTGGCCATTCTCGTGGCGGTCGGCATGTTCCGCGCGAGCGGCGCGATGGATTTACTGATTCAGCCGTTAGGCGCGCTCACTAGCCTGATCGGTTTGCCCGCGGATGCCTTACCGATGGCCATATTGCGACCCTTATCCGGCTCGGGTGCCTATGGCGTCCTTGCGTCAACCATCCAAAATCCGGCTATCGGGCCGGACAGCTATACGGGGTATCTGGTCAGCACCTTACAGGGGTCGACGGAAACCACTTTCTACGTCCTCGCAGTGTATTTCGGTGCTGTTCAAATCCGCCGCGTGCGTCACGCTTTGGCGGCGGGACTAACCGCCGATATCGTCGGTGTCGCCGCAGCCATATTCATCTGCTCTCTTCTTTACGGCCATCTCGCCTAAAACTCTCGAATTGTTACAATTGTAACAAAGTGTGACGATCATCACTGTGATTACCCACTGCTGCTCCATAATTTTGCGACCTTGCCTTAAAGCGACAGCACAACGACTAAAAACAGCGGCCCAATAAAGAAATGCGAAACAATGAGTTACGGCAAAGGGCCGAAGATAATTTGCCTAAAATACAATCTATTTGGTTCAAAATGCCAGCGGATACTTTTTTCCATCATGTTAAAGGTTCGTAAAGATTTTATGGTTAACGTGCGCCGCATAATAACAAATCGCATTTGAGCATCCCTTCATGAACGTCATTGCACCGGAAGATTCCTTCTTCGCCACCATATTTCGTAATGCCAATTTTGGCATTGCAGTGATGGACGGCACGGATTGCATTCTTGAAGTTAATCCTGCCTTGCAAAAACTTCTTCATCGCTCTGAACAGGAACTATTGGCTGATTCACCGATTTCTCTGATAAATCCCGGACAGTCCAAAGCCTGTAATTGCGACATCGAGGATCTTCTCTCCGGCGCTATAACTATTCTGGAATGCAGCCACACCTATTCGAGTGGGAACAGCGAAGAAATTGCGTGCACAGTGACAATTTGTCGAACACGCGGGCATAGCCCCTCGACGATCCTAGCCATTTTCGAAGAAAAAACCGTTAAAGGCGCCGACATCCGGCAGGCGGAAAATCGGTATCGAGGATTATTCGATCATGCAGTCGAAGGAATTTTCCAGTCTACACCATGTGGTCATTATCTAGCGGTCAATCCGTCACTTGCGAAGAAACTGGGCTACGAATCTCCAGACGATCTCATTTCGAGTATTTCGGACATTTCGGAACAGATTTACGCCGATCCGGCACGCCGAAAAGAATTTGAAGAGATGCTTCAAACCCGTGGCGAGGTGCGCGAATTTGAATCCCAAGTGCTCAAAAAAGACGGCACTAAAATTTGGGTCGCCGAAAATGCCCGCGCTGTCCGAGACGAGTCAGGCGAGATCAATTATTTCGAAGGCCGATTGGAAGACATCACCAAACGCAAACATGCCGAAGAGGAACTACAAAGAAGCGTATTCCATGACGGTTTAACGGGCCTGCCAAACAGAGATTTCTTCATGGATCGTCTCGCGCAAATGATCGCGCGCAGCAAACGCCGCGGCGATAGCCCTTATGCGGTCATGTTTCTGGACGGAGATCGCTTCAAACGCGTCAACGACAGCCTTGGTCATATTGCCGGTGACCAGCTCCTTATGAACCTCTCCGCACGGCTGAAAGATTGCCTGCGCGAGGAAGACACCCTTGCACGCCTCGGCGGCGATGAATTCGGCATCTTACTCGAAGACATCGAGGATCCGGAATATGCGGTGGTTGTTGCAAACCGGATTCAAACTTCACTGGAAGACCCGTTCAAGATTGAAGATCAGGAAATCGTTTTCGGCGTGAGTATCGGCATAGCGCTCGGCGATGTAAGCTATGAAGACCCCACCGCACCGCTCCGCGATGCAGATATCGCCATGTATGAATCCAAGGCCAAAGGCCGCCAGCGATTCACAATGTTCGACCCCAGCATGGGCACACGCGCGGCGAATTTGATGCAAATGGAAAATGACCTTCGTGCAGCGCTCGAAAAGAATCAGTTTGTTGTCTATTACCAACCGATCATGGAACTGGGCGCGACGGATATTACGGGCTTCGAAGCCCTAATCCGTTGGCAACATCCGGAAGAAGGGCTTGTCGGCCCAGACGAATTCATTGGCATTGCCGAAGACACCGGCATGATTATGGACATCGGAGATTGGATTCTAGGAGAAGCCTGTCATCAAATCGTGGACTGGAAAAAGCAGTATAACAACGAAGAACTGACAGTTAGCGTCAACCTTTCGCCGGAGCAATTACGCCAACCAGATATCGTGCAACGCATTTCCGCGCGCATTGATGAGTCCGGCGTCTGTCCCGCCTGCGTCAAACTTGAAATCACCGAATCCACGATAATGCGGAACCCGGCAGAGACACGCAAAAAGCTCGAAGCTCTTCGCGATTTGGGACTCCGTTTCAGCATCGACGATTTCGGCACCGGTTACTCATCTCTCGCCCAATTGGGACAATTCCCAATCGATATCTTGAAAATTGATCGGAGTTTCATCAGCGCCATGGGAGACCCGGACGGAGGCACCGATATCGTTCGCACTATTTTAGAGTTGGGCAAAGCGCTTGGTATGGAAGTCATCGCAGAAGGTGTAGAAACAGAGGAGGATCAATCCACACTACAATCGATGAATTGTCCTTATGCTCAAGGTTTTCTCTTTTCGCGACCGGTCTCCCAAGCCGAAGCAGCTAATCTTCTTTCCGCAGTAAATTAGCAATAAGTTCGGTCGCGCCCAATTCGTCGCGCCCAATGGTCAAGCGAGACTTGTATTGATAGCCCGGTGCAGGGTATCAACGTCTCCATCATGACGAAGAAAAGCAGCCCAAAGAAATTAAAGTCCTCCATAAAATCCGACCCGGATCAATGGACCAAGCATCTTATCGAACCCGCTACGCTGGAAGCATTTTTTCAAGAATGCACTGAAACATTGGGTAAAGACCAATCCTTGGAAACGCTCCAAAACATGGCCGCAGGGGTCATTGGCGACTTAGAGAATATTTGGGCCGACATCGAGCAAGACCAGCCCCAATATGCCTGCCGCAAAGGATGCTCTTGGTGTTGCCACCAAAATGTCACGGTAACAGTCCCAGAACTGCTCCATATTTTGGCCTACATACGCGATGGCCTTGACGAAACTGCGCGTAAAAACTTAAAGGCCCGGGTGCAGGATCGCGCACGCGAAATTGCCGGCAAAACAACAAACGAGCGCTTCGACGGTCATATCGCATGCGGATTTCTCGATGGCGATATTTGTTCCATTCACAAGGCCCGACCGCTCCAGTGCCGAGGCGGGTTTTCCGAAGACGAATCTTATTGCAAGAGTTTATTGGAAAACCGCGAGGCCACCCAGCAATCGGTGAAAAACGGGGACGCTACGGGAAAGTATCTGCTAGCGCCTAAGATTATTTACAACAGCGCACAGGTCGCTATTTCGTCCGCCCTAAATGATGCGGGATCGGATGGCGCCGCTTATGAACTCACAATGGCGATGGCTATTTTACTCAAACACTCCGATGACGGCACGCTAGACAACATCGGCTCCGAAGAACTTGCCTCGGCCTTTTTACAAAAAAAGAACGACGAGTATGTCACACCGTCACCCGGTGGCGCGGACTCCTAAAAAGCCACTTAAAGCTTTCTAAGAAAGTTCAACGCATAATTTAGTTGATCGTCGCCGTCCTTTTTATCGGTCATCGGCACGGTAACATGCGGCGCTATCCCTCCATCCACCGTGCGGCCCGAGGGCGTCAAGTAAATCGCCGTGGTCAACTTCAATCGGTCATCGGCGGTTAGCGGCAAAATCGTCTGGACGGACCCTTTGCCGAAGGATCGTGTCCCAATCAAGGTCGCGCGCCGATGATCCTTAAGGGCCCCGGCCACGATCTCCGCCGCCGATGCGGATCCCTTGTCAATCAACACAGTGATTGGCGCACCACCGGATACATCGCCTTTACTCGCCTGATAATGACGTTCATCCAAACGCGCTTTTGTGGAAACGACCCGCCCGCCATTCAGGAATATATCTGCAACCTCGATGGACTGATCGAACAAACCACCTGGATTGCTTCTCAGGTCCAAAACAAAGCCTTTTAGCGTCGACCCGAGACGGGTCTTAATGGATTTAACCGCACGCGCTACTTCCTCTGAGGTTCGTTCGGAAAACCGGCTGACCCGGATATATCCGATATTCTTTTCCAGTCGAAAACGAACCGAGGCTACTTTTATAACGGCACGTTTGATGGGCAAATCGAAATGGGGTCTATTTGGTCGGCGCAACGTCAATGTGACATAGCTGCCAGGGCGGCCCCGCAATATCAAAACCGCATCACGCAACAGCATTTTCTCAAACGACGCCCCGTTAGCGCGGAGGATATGGTCGCCGGGCAAAACACCCGCCTTTGCCGCCGGCGTCCCGTCAATCGGCGAGATCACCTCAATATAGCCTTTGCCTTTTCGAACCTGGATGCCTATGCCGCCGAACTCGCCGCTGGTCTGTTCACGAAGAGCCTTCCAATGAGCTTTATCAAGATAGCTGCTATAGGGGTCCAAGGAAGACAGCATGCCGTGAATTGCAGCTTCCACCAAACTGCGTGTGCCGACTTTTGCAGGGTCCGGGTGCGCCCGCCGCATTCCTTCTGCGGCCGCCGCTAAAAGGGCGCGCTCATTGGTTTCGCGCACATAAAGCGTACGAACACGATCATATACGCGGGTGAAAAGCGCTCGGTCCGCATTGCTCAACCCATTTGCTGGCAACGCTTGCACCGCAGGCGCTTTGGCCTGACGGTAATGCGTGATATCCGTCGCCAACCATTTACCCGCAGCATTGCTTTCCGGACGAACGGACGACGTGCCACCAATACATCCAAATAGCGAGGCGCTAAGCCCCGCGACGACAAGGGCACGCGCGAAATTCATTGGCTTCATAGGGACCTTTCTTAATTCGCAAGTGACTTTATATCCATACGTTTCTCTACGCTAGTTTCATTGCATACGCCCAAATGCGACCTAGGCGCTTGATTCAAGGGAACAAAGGGGATTAGGGTCCGCGGCCAAGGTAACTCCGAAAGCAGTTAGCATGCATGCAACGCTAAAATCCGCTCTGAAAGCGACACTCTTGCTCATCATTTCATGCCTTGTGGCGTTAGAGGTGTTTAGTGCTATCGCAACGCGCCTTCTCGACCTGCCCGCCAATTTGCCAAACTATAAGATTCCGACGTTCAAACCCTTCTGGTCCGACATCAACCCGATTTGGGGTGTTTGGCACGAACCGCATTCCCGCTATGACCATGTTCGGAAATGCTACCAGGCCGTTTACACCGCGAATACCCACGGCATGCGCGACCGAGAACGTGCAATTCGGAGCGACAAAAAGCGCATCATCGTGTTGGGCGATTCCTTTACGGAAGGCTTCGGCCTAAAACGTCAGGAGCGTTGGACAGACCAATTGGAGGAAAAAACACATATCCCCCATCTGAATTTCGGCAATGCGGGCATTTTCGGTCCGACGCAGTATTCACTGCTCTATGAAAATTTAGCGAAAAAATTCGATCATGCGGGCGTGATCATTGGCCTGTTCCCGGGGAATGATTTGCTCGACGATAGTATTCGTTTTGGACAGGCCGCATTTGGGCATCGATATCGTCCTTATTACGTAAAAAAGGACGGTGCGTATGAATTGGTCTACTTCAACAAAAATGAATTCGGTGACGCCCCGGAACGACAGAAGGAAAAATCCCTATCGCGGGGCATTCGTCAGGTTTTTCGGAATTTTACACACTCGGTTAATGTCGTAGAATATACAGTCGGCCTCCTCCGGCAATGGACCGGCGCCAAAATCCATGGACGCAAGTTCATTTTCGACTATTCGGGCTACGTGGATTACACGGAAGCAGACTGGCACCGCTTTTCCTACGTGTTTTCGCGCATTAGAAAAGCCGCTGGCACTAAACCGATACTTATCGTCGTCATCCCGCGCCCCGGTGACTTTCTCTACTTAAAGCAAGGCAAGCACTTCAAGTTACAACGTGACCTAAAATCTTTAGTCGCTCAGCACCCCAATTCATATATGCTTGATCTGCTACCCCTTTTCGCCAAGGCGAAGGACTGGAAAGACCATTACCAAATTTGCGATGGCCATTGGACGCCGCTTGCGAACATCATGGCTGCCGATGAAATCCGGAAACATCCATTTTATGATGCCTTTAAATCCGCAGGGCCTTACAAAAACACCACCGTCACGACCCCTTAAAGCCTTGAACTTACGACCCCAAATTTCCATAATCCCACTGTCTTACGTGGCGAAAATTAACCAAATCTGCTAACGTTGGCAGATGTGAATTGATTCGGAATGTCGGGTTTCTGCGAAAATTCGAAATATCAGGAGAGTAACGTGCGCAATATGGCTACGAAAAATGGTCGCTTTTTTAGCCGATTAGGTTGGTTTGGCACATTTATGGTCTTAGCGGCATCCACGGCATTCGCCGTGCCGGCCACAGGTCCAACTGACCGTATAAAGAGTACATACAAAGGTATCGATACATCCTTCGCCGTTGCGCAGGCAAATAACGACACAACAAACTTCACCCAGGAATTAAAGCAAGCGACCCGTGGTTTAGCGCGCGGACAAAATAACGTCGGGCGCGCCTATATGAACGGCAAAGGTGTCAAAAGAGATTATAAAAAAGCCCGCGAATGGTTCGATAAAGCTGCGGCGCAAGATTATATGTTTGCGTTCTTCAATATCGGTGAGCTGTATTCCAAAGGATGGGGCGTCGAAAAGGACTTTCAAAAAGCTAAAGAACAATACTTGAAAGCCGCTGCCAAGGGCCATGTGCAATCCTACGTACAACTCGGCCAAATTCATAGAATTGGCGGATTTGGACTCAAACGAAACTATAACGAAGCCTTCAAATGGTTTTCCACCGCCGCCGACAAAGGAAATGCCTTCGCCCTAAACCGTCTCGGTCGCTTGACCATGAAAGGGCGCGGCACCAAAAAAGATTACCAAAAGGCATATGAGCACTTTACCCAAGCCGCGGCAAAAAAAGAGCGGCGAGCCTATTACAATTTAGAGTACCTGCGTTTCAAAGGGTACGGTGTCGAGAAAGACCTGAAAAAGGCGGAAGAATGGTACCTCAAAGCGGCCGAGCATTTTGAACGGCGGGCGCAAAACATGATGGGGATATTTAGGCAACGCGGCTACAACGAAGATAAGAACACCCTGAGCGCGGCCATTTGGTATCGCAAAGCAGCAGATCAAGGCTATCGCATTTCCCAAGCCAATTTGGCGGCCATGTACGAAAAGGGCCAAGGGCTGCCAAGAAATCTCGGCAAAGCCTTTTTTTGGTACAGCCTGGCTGCCAAACAGGGCAACAAAAAAGCCGCCGCCAAAAAGCTGGAAATTGGCGCCAACCTTCCCGCGGGCGAACTAAAAAAACAAGAAATTCTGCTTAAGGCCTGGAAACGTAAAAAACCCAAACGCAATAAATAACGAACTCTAAATTTTCCCGTCTGCGGATTGGAAGAAACGGCGCGTTGAAAATTTCCTTATACAAATCGATTTTGCACTTCGGCATGCTGGCCGGAATTGCAATTTGTTTTATGGTGCCTCATTCCTCCCGGGCTCAGTCGCCGAAAACCGCAGGGGAAATTAAACGCACCCACAAAGGGATTACATTTTTTGCCCAACCGCCGCTCAAAGGCGTTCGGTATGACACACCTAATATGCCGAGTAATCAAGGCCTGAACAAACTCACCCGCACTGTCGATCTCATTTACAAGCAATTACCAAAATCTAAAATCGCGATCGAGAGGCTGAAGCGTGCCGGCGACGTTTTTATTGGATATATCCCAGGCGCGCTCGAAAAACGCCTTTCCAACGCGGTCCGAGTTGCCATTTATGCGCCGGATTTCTTTAAACAGGCCGGTGCCCGGCGCCGCTTCGTCATCATTGTCGGCAGACACGGCATAAAATGGCCATTGCAAGAAATGACCGCCACAATGGTTCATGAACTCACTGGCCACGCGGTGCAGGACTTAGAAGGTCGTCTAAAGAAGATGCGATCTATTGATGCCGAATGCGAGGCCTGGCTGCTGGAGGAGTACGCCAATCAACGATTTGGCTTCAACAAGCAAAAACGGAAAATGATTAATTTCCGCAAACAGCTTGAATTGAAATGGTGCAAACCGTTCAAAAACTATATCCGTAAAAACAAACCCCAAATCCTCAAAGCGTGGGATCAACTCAACCCACGGGTTTTCACGGTTTTAACGGCATTCCCCGACTATCTCGCCCATTTAGAAAAATCCGGTGCGTTGCAGCGCGAAAAGAAACTCTCCAAGAATTTACGCGACGCATCACTCGATCAATCAATGCAGACCGCCAAGCCGGCGCAAGCTTATAAGATGGGCAAAAAACTCTGGAAGGGCGATGTCGGAATCCCCCAAAACAAGACAAAAGCAGTGGCTTGGTTTCGCCACGCGGCTAAGGGCGGCCATACGGAAGCGCAATATACATTGGGGCATTTGTTACAGACCGGGCAAACGGGAAAACGCGACTACCGCGAAGCGTTCAAATGGTTTCAGAAGGCGAGCGCCGCCGGCCATACAGCAGCGCGTACCCGCACTGCGGTTATGTACATAACCGGCAAAGGAACCGCTCCAGACAAAAAGCAGGGATTAATTCTTCTGTTGAAAACCGCAAATCAAGGCTACGCCCCTGCACAGCGAACACTCGGCTTTCTCTATAAAGACGGCATAGGCGTGAACAAAGACTTGGTGAACGCCTACGTTTGGCTCAGCCGCGCTGCAATTCGCGGCGACCGCAAAGCCAAACATCAAATTTCCAGCTTGAGCCCGACCATGACACCGAAACAAATAGCCGAAGCGCAAGCGCGCCTTAAGGTGGACAACAAATAGAGGCATAAATCCGCATACTCGGTTGGGGCATAGCGCTTTGCCATAAAGATGGTTTATGGTGGCGCCGCCGAGATTGAAATACAGAATTTTTTGGGAGGGTATAGCCATGAATGGTGGCGAAGTAGTTGTGAACGTTATGTTATCGCGCGGTGTGGACACGGTATTTTTTGTCCCCGGCGGCACTAATACGACCATTATGGAATCCTTAAGCCGCAATCAGAATAAGATTAAGGCCGTTCCCACACGCCTAGAATCATCCGCAGCGTTCGCCTGTGATTCCTATTCGAAATTCAAAAAGAAACCGGCCTGCATGTTGGCCAGCCGCGCGCCTGGCGCGTGTAATGCGACCGTCGGCATCCACAATGCTATGCAAGCTTCCCGCCCGATGGTGTTCTTTATCTCGAACATCCCGAAACCGCAGCAAGGCCGCGAAGCCTTTCAGGAAATCAACTACCACCTGATGTATCAACCGATCGCTAAGGCGGTTTTCGATGTTCATTCCTTCGACGAATTGGCCGAAGTCACAGCCCGCGCCCTTGACCTTTGCATCAGCGGCCGACCCGGCCCAGTGGTTGTTGCCGTTTCCAAAGATATTTTAGACGGCCCCGAAGGCGAGCCGACCATCCCCGATGTGCCGGCCACCGTCCGTGTCGGCGCCGACCCAGACGCCATCGACGATGCAGTCAAAATAATCAATGCCGCCAAACACCCCATCGTCATTTCCGGCGAATTGGTAAGTTGGGAATCTGCCTTCGAAGAACTTAAGGACTTTGCCGATGCAAGTGGTGTCGGCGTGCTCACTGCTTATCGCCAGCAGGACACGTTCCCCAGCGATCACCCTGCGAATTACGGGCACCTCTCGATCAATAGACTTCCGTTTCAAAACGAGGCATTGGAAGACTGCGACCTGCTGATTTCCGTCGGCTGCCGTTTAGACAGTATCTCAATCGATGATTACAAGATGATCCGTCCAGACCAAAAACTGATCATGATCTATCCCGAGCCGTCCGAGTTTTCACAATTTCAGTCGGACGTCGCCATCGGCTCGAATGTGATACCTGCCCTGAAAGCCCTAACGGCAAAAATCGGCACCCCATCCAAAGACAGGATTGCTTGGCGCGATAAAATCCACGCGGCAGAGGCTGAATTCGCCAAACCGGGTGAAATCGAAATCCAAGGCGACGTGGACATGGCCGCGGTCATCCAAGACTTCATAAAAGCGGTCCCTGAAGATTGCATCAACGTTTGCGATGCCGGCACTTTCGGCCGCTGGATTGGGCGCTATTACCGCTTTAATCAGCCGGACATTGAATCGTCACCTGTTTCGGGCTCCATGGGTTATGGCGTCCCGGGCGGCATCGGCGCACAAATCGCTAAGCCGGATTCAACTGTCTTTGTCTGGGTCGGCGACGGCGGCTTCACCATGACCGGTCACGAATGCGCCGCCATCATGCAGGCCAAGCTGCCGATCAAAGTGATTGTCTGTGACAACAGCGCTTGGGGCTCCATCCTAACCCATCAGCAAAAGCGGTTCGGCCCAGACTTTAGCTATGGCACCATGCTGGATAGTCCCGATTTCGCTAAACTCGGCGAAGGCTATGGCATGGCAAGCTTTAAGGTAGAGAAGACCGAAGAGTTCGCCGGCGCCTTAGCGGGCGCCATGGCACATGATGGTGCTGCAATGATCCATCTTGTTCTCGACAGCCGCGATGTATCGCCTTATTCCGGCAGCGCGCGTTAGTTCTGAACGGCGTGGAGCAATCCAAGCCGAACGCCGATGCCTGGAAGGGCATCGGCTTGATGGTGCTGGGCTCCGGTCTGGTCATCGGCTGTGATGCATTATCCAAAATTTTGACGGAGACCTATCCGGTTGAGCAAGTTTTAGGCCTTCGTCAGCTGATCGCGACCGTCCCGCTGGTGCTTTTCGCGTTATTTTCCGGTGGCCTCCAGCGCCTAAAACCGGTCAATGCGAAAGGTCAGTTAATACGCGGCATCCTCTTTTGTGTTGCCACCTGGCTTGTGATTCTCAGCCTCAAGCACTTGCCTCTGCCAACGGTTAACTCGATTGGCTTCAGTGCACCAATCTTGGTCGCGGCGCTCTCTATGGCGTCCCTAAAGGAACAGGTTGGTCTTCCACGCTGGATCGCCATAGCGGTTGGTTTCATCGGCGTTCTATTAATTGTGCGCCCAGGGACCGCTTCCTTCACCTGGGTGTTGGTGCTGCCGGTATGCCTCGCTCTCTGCAATGGCGTCCGCGACATCTATACCCGTGGGCTCACCAAAACAGAAACGTCGGTGAACATATTGTTTTGGTCATCCATTATCGTGCTGGTAGTGAGTTTGCCAACAGCCCCCTTCACCTGGAAAACGCTCGATTGGACAGGGGCTGGCATATTTATTTTCAGCGGCCTTCTCTATGCCGCCGCCCATGTAACAATGATCGAGGCCTTTCGGTTTGGGCGCGCGGCCGCCATCGCGTCCTACCGGTATTCCGCCCTCATCTGGTCGGTGCTATTCGCCTATTTCATTTGGGATCACATACCCGACATTTTTGTTTTCATCGGCATGGCGCTCATCGCGGGTGGGAGTATTTTTATGCTGCGACAGGAGGTACGCCATGGTGGCTGAACGACAAACGGACAATGTCCGCGGTATTTGGCTGATGATTGTCGGCTCTGCGGTCTTAGTCACAAATGATGCGGTAACGAAGTATCTGACGGAGGGCTTTCCCGTCTGGCAGGTTCTCACATTACGCCACATCGCCGCTATTTTTGTGATCCTTCTGTACGCCAAATATGTAACCGGTTGGGATGCTTTGAAGGTGGGCCATTGGCCGTCGCAAATCCTTCGCGGCTTCGCATTCATTGGAACCACCGTGCTGGTCACCATTAGCCTATCGCTACTGCCACTTGCGACCTTCACCGCCATTGTGTTCTCCGGGCCATTTTTTGTCGCCGCCCTATCGGTGCCCCTACTGGGAGAATCCGTCGGCTGGCGGCGTTGGGTTGCCATTGGTGTCGGCTTTGTTGGCGTTTTGATCATCGTCCGGCCCGGCAGCCAGGCCTTTCAGGTGGCTCTCCTGATTCCGGTTGTAACCGCTGTGTTTGCGGCCTTGCGCGATATCATCACCCGTAAAATATCAGTGACGGAAACCTCTCTCGGGATATTGTTTTGGTCCACATTAATCGTCATCGCCGCCAGTCTGCTAGCCGCACCTTGGGGATGGAACCCGGTTGGCTGGGCCGATGCTGGCTGGTTTATCCTATGTGGCGTCTTGAATGCGGGCGCACACTTCTTGATTATCGAGGCGCTGCGCTACGGTGCCGCAGCGACTGTCTCGCCGTTCCGCTACTCAGCCCTATTATGGTCCATCATTTTCGGCTTTTTAATCTGGGGCCACCTGCCCAGCATATGGGTCTATGCCGGTGGCACGTTTATTATTGCCAGCGGCGTCTATATGATCCGGCGAGAATCCAAACTGAAAGCGGAAAAGGCTTAAACAAAGAGGGTTTAAGCCGCCTTGGCTTGTTCTTTCCATTCGCGGGTTAAGTCAAGTACTCGGTCGATATCGTCATTGTTATTGTAAAAATGGATGCCAAACCGCAAAACACCGCGCCGAATTGAAAGCCGCACGTCGTTCGCCCACAAATGGTCGAATAATGCACTAAGTTCTCCATCTCCGGCGCCATCATGATTATTCAAATCCATTTCACCGACCGTCACGATATGGGTCCGTAACGGATCATCCAAATCGCCACACACAGGCAACCCTAGCTGGTGCATGCCAGACGCTAAACGGCGCGCCAAACCGCAATTGCGTTCTTCAATCGCATCGGGGCCAAGCTCCAACATGAGATCCAAGGCAGGTTCCGTAGCGGCGGCTGCAGGGAAATTGTAATTACCCACTTCGAAGCGCCGGGCTCCGGGCATAAAATCAAACGCCTGATCTCCAGTTGCCGCCTCATGGGTGTCGTCGCCAAGATTGACACCAAACCGCGCCAATCTCTCTGGTCGCAAGCCGGCCGCCGCTTCTGACCGACAATAAAGAAATCCCATCCCATAAAGGCTTTGCAGCCCCTTCTGGGTGGAAACCGCCATCGCATCGACGTAAAGCTCTTCCACATCCATTTTTAAGGAACCACAAGACTGCACACCATCGACCAACAGAAAAACACCGCGTTCACGACATGCCTTTCCCAGTTTCGGAACGTCGGTGCGTAATCCCGGTGAAAATGTAACCGTCGAACACGTAACGATCCGCGTCCGATCGTCGATTGCCGCAATCATAGCGTCCACATCAATTTGGCCGTCTTTACTCGGCACATCGCGAACATCGATGCCAACCCGATCACGAATATTATACCAGGGGTAAATATTATTCGGATGCTCAAGATCCGAGGTCAGCACCATATTGTCGCCCGGCTCGAAGGGAATCGACCCCGCGATGGAATTAAGGCCATCGGAAACATTCTTGGTGAACGCTACTTCGTCCGGCGTCGCATTAATCAATTTCGCGAACTTCCCCCGCACTCGTTCGATCAAGGCCATCATCGCCTCTTTATCGCCGCCCTCATACATTCTGGCGTCAATCAGCGCATCCAACGCCTTCCTGGTATCGGTCGATATCAATGAACGAGCACCACCGTCAAAATACGTGAGCTTCTCGGTCGCCGGAAATAGTTTACGAATTTCATCAAACCGTTCAGTGCTGGCCATGATATTTCCTTATTCAGGTTGGGTTTTGCTTTAACCTATCAGAACGAAAACCGAAACGGGAGTGTCCAGCCCGTGACCCAACGTTAGCTCTTGTGATACATCTGTACGTTATTTAGACGGACAGATTTATGAACGACACCATCAACCCCATATTACAAGCAGGCTTCGGCGCACATCAAGACGGCGAGCTTGATATTGCCGCTGAAAATTACCTCCATGTACTCGGGATTGCCCCCGACCATCCGGATGCATTGCATCTATTAGGTTTGGTGCGACTACAAAAAGGCGATCCCGCCGAAGCCGTTACTTGCATCGAAAAATCACTAATTGCAGACCCGGAAAACCCACAGGCGCTCGATCATTTGGGAACAGCCCACCAGCAATTGGGACAATTCGCAAAAGCAATCGCCGTTCTGGAGAATGCACTCTCCATCGCTCCCGACTTTGCCGATTGTTGGTTTAATCTGGGCAATGCGAAAGAAAGTGCCGGCGACCTCAGTGGTGCTGTTACGGCTTATCGGGAAGCAACGGCTTTGCAACCGGATTTCGCCGCCGCCCATGCCAATATGGGGAACGCACTGGTCGAATGTCGGGCGTTTAACGACGCATTGGAAGCGCTGGATTACGCGATCGCACAAGAGCCCGACCTCGCACCCGCTTGGCTAAGCCGCGGTAATGCGCTGCGCGGTCTCGGACGAGCAGCAGATGCAATTGCCGCTTATCAAAAGGCCCTTACCCACGATCCGGAAAGCAGCGCTGTCCAGTGCCTGATCGCAGACTGTCATCACGACCTCGACCAAGAAGACAAAGCATACGAGCATTTCAAGGCAGCACTTCTGCTGAACGCCGACGATCACAACGCCTTAATCGGCTTGGCCTACTGCCAAATGCGACAAAGCGATTTTACCGCCGCCGGACAATCCCTCGAAGATGCATTATCACGCGCTCCGGGCGACCGACGGGCTCTGGCTTATAAAACAGTGCTTCTAAATTTGAGCGACCGCTCGCTAGACGCCCGCGCGCTTTCCGATTTTGATCACGACATCGCGATGCTGTCGCTGAAGCCGCCGGAGGGATATGCTACGATCACAGAATTCAACGCCGTCCTCTCCGCCGCCCTTAGAACCGACCATTCCCTCAGACGTGATCCCGACAACAAAACCACCCGTGGCGGCCTGCAAAGCGGTGAATTGAGCACCCAACCCACTGCTGTAATTCGGCAATTCCACGAGTGCTTGCGGGCCGCGTTGGACGACTACATCAGTACCTTGAAAATAAGACCAGACCGAGCAGAATTCGATGCCGCCCCCATGGACTATCGACTGGAAAGCTGGTCAACGATCCTGGATGCGGAAGGCCATCAGTTGGCGCACATTCACCCAACCGCCTGGATGAGCGGTGTTTATTACGTCGCGTTGCCGCCGGAACTCAGCGACGATGATGCATCCCACAAAGGATGGCTTGAATTCGGCGCATCCGGCTATGGTCTCCCAGCGCATGCTGGAGCGATTCGCTTGGTTCCGCCCCACGAGGGTCATATGGTACTGTTTCCTTCCTATTTTCTGCACCGCACAGTGCCGTTCCAATCGAATACCCAGAGAATCAGCATTGCTTTCGACTTAATACCCATCGATTAAATACGAGGACAAAATGGCTTTCGAAGACAAAATAAAAGAGCATAACGAACGGCGCAAAAAAGCCGAAGCCATGGGCGGTCCTGAGAAACTGAAGCGCCGCAAGAATGCCGGCGTTCTCAACGCATCGGAAAGAGTTGAATACCTATTCGATAAAAAGACATTTCGGGAATCCGGCCTTTTCGGCACTTCCTATTTGGCGAACATGAAAGATCAGACCCCGCGCGACGGAAAAGTTTGCGGGTTCGGCAAAGTCGACGGGCGTAAGGTGGGCGTGGTGGCGTACGACTTTACGGTCAAAGGTTCGTCGTCGAGCTACACCAACAACAAAAAGATGTCGCACATTAAAGACATCGGCACCAAGCGCGGCTTGCCGGTAGTCTTTTTAGGCGAGTCTACGGGCGTTCGCATGCCCGACATCATGGGCGAAGGCATGGGATTCACCGCAGAGGGCCCGCGTTTTCTCCGGCAGCGCAAAGCGCCTTGGGTATCGGCCCAATTGGGCATGTGTTTCGGTTCAAGTGCCTGGCATGCGGTCTGTTCCGATTTCAACGTGATGCGTAAAGGCTCCGTCATGGCCGTCGCCAGCCCGCGCATGGTTTCCAAAGCCGTCGGCCATGAGGTGACCGGCGAGGCGCTCGGTGGCTGGCGTGTGCACGCGGACCAAACAGGTTTTGCCGATGCAGTCGCCGACACCGATGAAGAAGCCATCGACATCGTGAAGAAATTCCTGAGCTATCTACCGAGCCATCAAAACGAAGTGCCACCGGTGGTCGCCGCCCCGAAAGGTTCCGGCGATGCGTGCAAAGACATCCTCGACATGATGCCTGAATCACTCGCCAAGACCTACGATGTCCGCAAGATCATCCAAGCCGTCGCCGACAAGGACAGTTTTTTCGAGATTAAAGCGCGCTTTGGTAAATCCATCACCACCGCACTCGCCCGCATTGACGGTCAATCGGTCGGCTTTATCGCCAACAACCCGCAATTCAAGGGCGGCGGCATGGATGCGCAATCTTGCGAGAAAGTCACTAGTTTCCTCGTGCTGTGCGATTCCTACAACATTCCGATGGTCTTCTTACAAGACCAACCGGGTTTCGTGATCGGCCCCGACATCGAAAAAACCGGCATTATCGGCAAAGTGATCAACTGGATGAACGCCATGTTGCAGACCACGGTGCCGAAGATCTGCATCATTCTGCGCAAGAGCTATGGCCGCGGCTTTATCAATATGGGTGCCGGCGGTACCGTAGAAGAAACCGCTGCTTGGTTTACCGCTGAAGTCAGCTTCATGGACCCACGCTCCGCAGTCTCCGTCGTCTATGGGGAAGATATCGAGAAGGAAGACCCGGAAAAGTACGAAGAACATCTCGCGGAAATGGCCCGCGATTCATCTGCCTATGGGCTGGCGTCAGTCAACGGGGTGAAAGAGGTACTCGACCCGCGTGAAACCCGCGACTATTTGATCGACATGCTGGACACACATCGCAACCGTATGGAAGGCGGCATCGGCAAACATCTGCTGCAAGCTTGGCCGACGAGCTACGTTTAGGGAAGTATGCTAAAATGCGGGTGATAGCGATCTTTGGTATTGTTTTATTGTCTGCGGTTTCCGCACGTGCAGAGACCGAACCAAAATCTTGTATTACCCAAGCCAACACGGTCGAAATGGTGGCCTGCGCTGACTGGCATTACAAACAGGCCGACCGTTGGCTCAATCAGGTTTACGCGCACGCCCGAACGCCACTCGACAAACAGGGACGAAAATTGCTCCTCGATGCACAGCGAGCCTGGCTCGCCTTTCGAGATGCGGAATGTGTGAATGCACGGGACGCGGCGCGTGGTGGCACCATGGCATCTATCCTGCAAATTTCATGTTTAACCGACCTGACCAAGAAACGCGCGCGTGACCTAACGGCGTTCCCCAATAGCCTCGTAGCTTCTCCTATTCCTTTAGCGTTCGAGAGAGCGGGCAAACCCATCCTCGGCACCTTCAAATGTGACGACCAGCTGATGGAAGCGCGTATCGGCCTATTGCCAGTGTCTCCGCCGGAAAAGGCCACCTTATGGGCACAGTTGGTTGTTGGCCGACACGCACTCACCTGGCCTATCGGCGGCAATCAACAGGGTGCCTTTTGTAGCGCAAACCTTAAAGTGAGCAGCATCGCCGGCAAAAACAAATGTCAAACCCTTCGAATTGATGACGGTTTGTGTGACAGCATTTATGTGCGCTGGGATAATAAATCTCGAAAATTCCAATGGTCGCGGAATTAGCGTTTTTACGCTTTAAGATTAATCCCCACGCTCTATGGCATATCTCCGGCTTTATTTCGGCCCATAAACCTGAACCAACCGTTCTCGAATCATCTCCAACGAATTTTCAACGGCGTTTTCAGTGGCCTGCTTGTAAGCCGCGCGCACGTCCTCGCAATTTCGAATTCGTGCCTCAACTTCACCCGGTTCTGCAATTTCCTCATCGATATGTTTCTTGGCGTTCTTGTACAAGGACATCTGGAGACGCGCGGTCGCCGTAAAGGTGCAGACATTGCTGGTGCATCGTCTCTTTGAATTAATCCGCGCAATATGAACATTAATCAGACGCGCATCCGCCGCCTTAATTTCCTTAAACTTGCCGACCATGTGCACTTTCTCAAACAAGCCGGATAACATCTGCCGCACTTTTGTATCGGTTGTTTTCATAACCTCAATTTTGACGTCGCAAGGAACACCCCTCAACCTTGGGCTAAGAGAATAAACCATCGTGACACCGGATTTCTTGAACGTATAGAAATCACCGGCGATCTTGCCGCTATCAAATATCCCGCCGCCCGATTGCGCGGCCGGCCCCCCTACTGACTGGCAACCGGCGACCATCGCGCCGACAAGCGCAAAAGCGATCAGACGGGTCATCGTTTTCATTACCAGTTGTTTTGCGCTTCCAACCGAAGAAATTCGTACTTCTTGGTAATCTTAGCCGCGTCCATGATGCGCAATCCCTCAGCTTTTTTGCCGATATATTGAGCCACTTCTTTTTGAAAAATCGGCTGGAACTGGCCCGTAAACCGATACAGCTTGCCTTGAAATGAGCGGCTCTGTTCAACGCCGTAGCGGGAGCGAACCAAATATTGGTCATACCCCTTGCCGAGCGTATCCTTGATCAAGAAAAAATGCTTCTTTTCGGCTTTCGTTTGTTCTGCCATTTTCAAAAGCATTGCGCCGACGACATGGTCCTTCGGGTGCCTGGTGCTCCCTTTTACGGAAACTTCTCGCCAGCCATCCCCTATTTCCGCGACGTTAGCGCGATCATAGACATGCCGAGGCGCGCAAGCAGCCACCATAAACATCGACGCCATGACCACGACGATTGCGCCGCACTTCATCAAGCCAGACACACACAGCAAAGACCGTTTAACCATACCCGCCTCCTATATTGACTATAAAGCGTCTACCAGAAAACGGCGATTCACTCAGCCTTATCGTGTATTTTCAACTGTTTCGGAGGTCAGGGACGGGGGAAATCAAATGGCACGAAAAATCACCCAGCGCCATGGCAACAACGCTCATTGAGCTGGCCACCTTAATCTTCCAACCTAAAGTCTTATCGAACCGAGAAGGAGCCACTACCGATCATCGTTTTGTGCCAATCTTGATTATGGGTCCAAATATCGACCCCATACGTAACACCCTGTGCTGTTTCCTCTTTGGACGTCACCGTAAATCCTGGGGTAATCACATCGTCTTGAAACACAATCTTGATGATCTTGAAATTGAGCTTGCCGGTCGTGAGGAAGTCCATACCAAACATATCTATTAGCATAGCCACTAGGTAGCCTTGGTATTGGGTACCTGAGGCGAAAATCGCATGCGTGCCACGTTCGAGGGCATAGTCGTGGGTCGTGTGATGGTTGACCCGGGGCCATTCGGGAACCATTGACAAAGGCCCGCCGGAAAAAGTCGTCAAACGTTCAAAGCTAACCACGCGGTTCTTGCCCAAAAAAGTTTGCCCGATGCTGGCGTCTTTACCAATGCCCAGCACCGGCCCGCTATGGGTATTTTGAATATCGCCATCGACCACCGCCGGCGCCCGCTTGGGTTTTTTTCCTTCCGCCTCAAGCTTTTTTCGTTCCTCTGCCATTTCCTTCGAGTAAGCGCCCGATTTAGAGAAACGCCGCAGGCGAATTTCACCGTCGTCGTCGATCACTTTGGTATCCGTCAATCGGAATATTCGGCCATGATCTTCCCATGTCTTGGTAATCTGCCAAGTCACTTTGAAATGCTCACCCTCATACATTGGCGCGATGAACTCGTTATCCTCGCCCGCTTGCAATCCCATATAGCCCGGCGGCATCCAATGGCTCGGCGACTTGGTGCTATTGCTCATATTCAGCATGAACCCCGGGTGCGCCATCGGCTTCCCGCCATCCACGCCGACGGTATAGCGCGGATGAAAATCCTCCTCGGCAAAGCAATATTGCTGGTTTAATTCCGGCGTTACAGTGAACTCAAATGGGTCGAAAAAATCGCCCGGTTCCATATCGATGACGCTTTTTCCTTTAGGCATGTAAGCCTCCCCTCAACCGCGTTCTTTTTTGCTTACCGTCTTCACGGCGCATGTGACTCTATAGCATACTGGCGCAGAACCCGGGAGACACCGGCAATTCAGAGGAGGATTGACCATGAGGCAGCTAAAAATTCCAGCGGCATTCGTACGCGGCGGAACCAGCAACGGAATCGCATTTCTAAAGGAGAACCTACCGCCGGATCGCGACGACTGGAAAGAGATCTTTCTCGCCGCCATGGGCAGCCCAGATCCAAACAGGCGCCAGCTGAATGGCATGGGCGGTGGTATCTCCTCACTTTCGAAGATCATGATTGTAGAAAAATCCGAGGTCGAAGGTGTTGATATCGACTACACCTTTTGTCAGGTCGCCCCAAAAGATGATTGGGTAGCCTACACAAATATCTGCGGCAACATGGCCTCAGCCGTCGGCCCCTTCGCTGTCGATGAGGGCTTGGTTACGCCAGAAGGAGATGAGGTGTGCCTTCGCGTCCGTAGCACCAATACAGGGGTCCAGTTCGACACCAAATTTGCCATCGATGACGGCATGGCAGCTGTCGAAGGGGATTTCGAGTTACCGGGCGTCTCCGGCACCGGATCGCCGGTGCGCAACGAGTTCCTTGACCCGGGCGGGGCAAATACCGCCTCCTTGTTGCCGTCAGGAAATGTCGTAGACCAATTGGAGTTGCTGGATGGCACGAAAGTCGACGCCTCCTTAGTCGATGCCACACTCGCCGTCGCCTATGTGGTTGCGGAAGATATCGGCATCACGGGTAAGGAGTTACCTGCACAAGTGGATGACGATCCACACTTAATGGAACAGTTGGAGTATCTCCGATGTCAGGCCGGTGTTTTGATGGGCCTCGGGGATAGCCTTGATTACATTCGTGATGAATCCGCCGTGGTGCCGAAAATTTGTTTTGTCACACCACCGCAAGATTCGCCGTCGCTTTCCGGCGAAATTCTCAAAGAGGATGATTGCGATTTCACCGCGCGCATGATGTCGTCGGGCAATTGCCACCGAGCCTTGCCGTCTACCGGTTCTGCCTGTATCGCAGTCGCGGCCCGTATCGAAGGTTCGACGGTACATCGGGTTGCGCGCCCCACCGACGACCCCTCGTCCGATGTCCGCGTCATGCATCCGTCAGGTATTTTGAGCGTTACCGCGGACGTTGAAAAAACCGATACAGGCTGGTACTGCAACAGCGTCGGTGTATACCGGACACAGCGGCGCTTATTTGACGGATTTATTTATGTGCCCGCATCCAAGGTACCAAGCTTGGTCGCAGCGCGTTCAAAAATGAGCCAAGCGGCCGAATAGGGAGAGTTTCATTGACTGCAAACAAAAAGGTGCCCGATTGGGCCACCCTCCGGAAGCTATTCCCGGCAACAAATGATTTTGTCTATCTCGATGGTGCCAACAAAGGCGCATTACCGAGATGTGTTGAGGAGGCGACACAGGATTGGCTGCGGATTGTTTACGAGGAAGCGGGCGTCGGCGCTTTTTCCATGGACGAGATAGAACGTACCCGCGAGGCGGTAGCGACGACATTCGGCGCGCCGTCGGAATGCATTGCTCTCACAAAGAACACGTCAGAAGGGATTAACATCCTCGCCCAGGGTATTGGTCTTCGTGCCGGTGAGAATGTCATCCTCAGCCGCGGCGAACATGAGAACAACACCTTCCCGTGGCGGCATTTAGAAAGCCGTGGTGTCGAAATTCGCTGGGTGGAGGAAGATGAAAACAACATCTATCCGTTGGAAACCTATGAAAAATTGATCGACGGCAATACGCGTGTCGTCACCGTCGCCTGGGTTACCTACGGCGTCGGGTACCGGGCAGATCTCCGTGCGCTTTCCGAGCTCTGCCATAGCCGAGGCGCCCTCTTATTTGTCGATGGCGTGCAAGGGGTCGCGATTTTAAACGACCGGATCGATGACCTCGGCGTGGATGCCTTGAGCGCCGGTGGCCATAAGGCCATGTTCAGCCTCGCGGGTGCCGGATTTCTCTATGTGCGGAAGGACCTTATTTCGCAAATCGATCCGCCCTATGCAGCCAAATTCAGCTTCACTTCCAACGACCGCATGAAGGAAGAAGTGGCCCTCGCAACCGATGCACACCGGTTCGAATACGGTAATCCGAATTATTTGGGAACATTCGTGCAGCGCCGTGGATGTGAGTTCATTCAAAGTATTGGTCTGAACCATATCGAAGACCGAATCCAGGAACTCAGCACGTTCTTAATGGAGAGTGCCCTGCAACGGGGACACGCGATCCGCACACCGCACGATTGGAATCAACGGGCCGGGATCATCAGTATGGATATGGGCCGGGATGCCCAACCCATCGCGGACGCCTTGGCAGAACAAAAAATACGGGTAAGCTGCAAAGATGGCCATCTTCGCGCGACCGTCCATTTCTATAACGATGAAGACGATATCATCCGCTATTTAGATGCGCTTGCGGACCTTTAATCACTCTTGAGCTCACCGTAGAGCCATTTAAATAAATAGGTCACCACGACCGCGCCGGCAATTTGCGCCGCAATAAAGGCTGGTGCATGACTGGACATAATACCAGAAAAGCTTTCAGTCATTGTGCGGGCGATCGTCACAGCCGGATTGGCGAATGACGTGGAAGAGGTGAACCAATAGCCTGCGGAAATGAACAGGCCTACCGCATAGGGCACGGCTTCCGGCTTTAAACGGACGCAGCCCAAGATCGTCGCCAACAGACCAAAAGTCGCGACGAACTCACTGGTCCATTGACCAACACCGGTGCGCGCCTTGGTAGACGCCATAAGCAAATCCGGCATATCGAACATGATATGCGCCAAGCCCGCCCCCGCAATCGCGGCTATGATATGCACAATCACATAGAACACCGCATCTCTGCCGGAAATTTGACGCTGCAGCCAAAAAGAAAGCGTCACAGCTGGATTAAAGTGTGCTCCAGAAACGGGTCCGAAAATCAAAATCAGCACCATCAAAATGCAACCAGTGGCCAGCGTATTGCCCAAAAGCGCGATAGCCACATTCCCACCCGCAAGCGATTCGGCCATGATGCCCGAACCAACAACGGTCGCCAAAAGAAAGACCGTGCCAATGGCTTCCGCGACAAGTTTTCGGGCAAATGAATATTCCGTCATGAGCTCTTATTCCGAATTTAGTAAAAGTAAAATTGAGTTGAGATCAGGCAACCTTGTCGGATTCGCCGCCGCAACACGCCGCGCTTGTCGGCACCGCAGGCGTACAGCATTGATCACTGGCCGCTGTTTCAGGTGTATCTTCCTCATCACCCATTAACGCGGACCGTTTGATTTTTCCTGCCCCATAGACGGCCTCTTCGCCCAGGCTCAAGAAAGTCTCCCATGGCACGCCCTGCGGGTCCGATACCCATGCCTTGTCCGAGCGCGCGTAACAGCACACAGTGTCTTCTTGTTCGATAACATTGCGACCTGCTGCTTCCATTTTTTCGGCATAGCTCTTGAGGTCTTCGCTATCCTCCACTTGAATTCCAAGGTGATCGACGCCGAAGCTTTGCGCACCGGTCGAAATCGCAAAATTTATGCGCGGATCATCGAGCATCCATTTCGCATAATCATCCTTCTTTACACTCGGTACTTCATCAAACATCGTCGAATAAAACCCGATGGATTCATCCAAATCCTTAACCCGAACGTGTACGTGCAACCGTTTCATTTTCAATCTCCTTCATAGACACGGCGCACCCAAGCACCGGCAATTCACATAAAAGCGTCGCGCAATCTTTCGCAGGACCCTGGCAACAATCCTCCACCAAGAACTCAAGCAGCGCCTTAAGACCGGACTGGTCTATTGCGTAAATTATCTGCCGGCTTTCACGGCGCGCCACGAGCAGCCCCGCCCGTTCGAGGTGTCCCAAATGAAATGACAGGGTCGCCGGCACAACGCCAAGTTTCGTCGCGATCTCACCTGCGGGCAGTCCGCCCGGCCCCACGCGCACCAAAATCCTAAAAACAGAAAGGCGTGTTTCGTGCGCTAATGCGGCTAAAGCGGAAATTGCATTTTTTACTTCCATATTTCGACAATAGTCAAATTATAGAAGATTTCAAGAGCGTTTGCCAAGCGTTGGAAAAAAAATTGAAGCGCGAGCTTATTCGGACGGCCAGCGCCAGCAGCTGATTTCACCCATATTCTTTGCGGCTACGGGGCCCATAGATTCAAACAAGGCTGCCCGTTCCGCCGGCAAACGACGATAAAATGTATTGCTGACAATCACCTCGTTGGATGCCGCTTCGCCCATCAAACGCGCGGATAGGTTTAGTGAATCACCGATGAATCCCACATGAGTGCGCGAAAAAGGTCGAAATTGAACAAGACTTAAATCGCCAATGGATATGCCGATATGCACGCCTTGGGATTTTTGCACGCGATCAATCTCCCGCTGCCATTGCTGCGAGACGGACGTGCCGATTTGCCGAAGCGCTGTAGCGCAATCGAGAACGCGCTGAATTTTGTGGTCACCCGTGTCATGAAGGCCGAAGAGCCCCACCACTTCGTCGCCGACGAACTGATAGAGCATACCGCCGGCATTATGAATGGCATGACGCGCCTTGGAATAAAATGTCGCCAGGCAGAGGCGGGCCACATCGTCATCCCGGGAATCTCTCACATAGCTGGAAAACGAACATAGGTCCGCCATGATGATTACCACGCCAGGATAGACCCTGGATGCCAACACATCGCGCGGCCGGAAGTTTTTGCTACGGCAAAGGCGCTGAAGATACCAAGAACTGAAATGCCACAGCAGCGCCTGACCGAACGGACTATCCGCATACTCTTCGCCATAGGCATAAAGCCATTTTGCTTGATCAATCGCCACCCGCACATCCAGCAAACCGTCTTCGTTGGAATCATCAATATCCACATCAAACCGGTCTTTGAACAATCGATAAAATTCGGCCTGCGTCCAAACCTCTAACTTGAGTCCTTCCGGTAAAGCGTCCTGCAACTGCTTCTTCAGCCCTGCCCAGTCGCTGTAGTCGCTTTCGCGCAATATCAGCAATACCGTATCCACATCAGGGTCTAAGGAAACATTTTCGCCTGCATACTTACGGCTCAAACTGCTGAGCAAATTTTCTTCCGTATAGCCGAATTTAAGCTCCACATAATAGCTTCGATTATTCGGAATTTTTACCAATAGGTCAGCGAAACAACCGGGGGCGCCAAGCGAGACTTCCCGATAAATGCGGATGTCTTCCGCGCGCAATCCAGTTTCTTCGATATGCTTGAAACGCGTTGCCTCGCAAAAGAACTCCTCTAAAAAGAGCCGCAGCTGTCCCATATGGACATCATTTTGAGACACTGCATTTGCCGCCGTAGGTTTCATATCGTCATGCACCAAGGTCACACTCATGGCCGCATTCCATTTTGTCAGTTTCGCGAAAACCACAATCTAACACCATTCACGCTATCGGGAAAACGCTAGCTTTTGCTACAATAGCGAACACCTAAGTCAGCCATGCGAGTGAACAAGCCATGAAATCGCGCCGCAAAGTACTTAATTTGGGTTTAAAGACTGCCTTACTCACCGGCATCTGCGTGCCCGGTCCTTCAGCGTTTGCAAAAAGCTGGCTTGATATGTTGAACGACATGGTTGGTGGCAAATCTGCCTCTACGCTGCCAGCGGCCGAAATCGTGGCGGGCCTCAAGGAAGCCCTGCAAGTGGGAAGCAGGCGGGTCATACAACGTGTGGGCACCCGTGATGGTTTTCAGTTGGATCCGCAAATCCACATACCGTTACCGGGGAAACTCGCCAAAGTGCAATCGGCACTTCGCCATATCGGCCTATCCGGCATGGCCGATGACTTGGAACTTCGTCTCAACAGAGGTGCCGAAAAGGCAGCCGGCGAAGCCAAACAATTATTTTGGAAAGCAGTGAATCAAATGACCGTTCGCGATGCGGTCAATATCCTGGAAGGACCGAAAGATTCGGCCACGCGCTATTTTCAACGAACCATGACGCCAGAGCTAAAACAACGATTCAAGCCGATTGTGCACCGAAATTTGGCAGATGTGGGAGCACTTCGCTCTTTCGAGCAAATGATGAAGCAATATCGAACCCTTCCCTTTGTGCCCGATATCAGAACGAAGCTTTCTGAATATGCGGTTGAAAAAACCCTTGCCTGAATTTTTTATTATCTAGCCCGCGAGGAAGCGGACATTCGAACAAATCCCGTGAAGCGTACAACGGCGCTCCTAAAGAAAGTCTTCGGATCGCAACAATAAAGGCCGTTAAACTGCCTTTAAATTGCCCGCGGCCGTACGACCACGATTGTCGACCAATTCATATTCGACTTTGAGATTTTCCTGCAACCCGTCCAATCCGGCCTGCTCTACAGCCGTCACATGGACGAAAACGTCGCTGCCCCCATCGTCAGGGACGATAAAACCAAAGCCTTTCACTGGGTTAAACCATTTCACGGTTCCAGTCGGCATGAAAGTTCTCCTTTAGTCTCTGGCGTCGGCGCGCCAATCGCCGATATTGCCTTTTCCTGCTATACCGTAGCAAAGTGCAGGATATTCGTTTCCATCTGGCGTAAATGGTGGGCGCGGTAGGGTTTGAACCTACGACCCCTACGATGTCACCGTAGTGCTCTCC
>Ga0055584_100000186_pt1 | contig 59316 bp, 54 predicted proteins | sample OSDHelmetaG_FD_58716 | JGI IMG/M metagenome (GOLD analysis project Ga0055584, IMG submission 58716) | Pelagic marine sediment microbial communities from the LTER site Helgoland, North Sea, for post-phytoplankton bloom and carbon turnover... | ecosystem: Environmental > Aquatic > Marine >... | reverse complement strand
CCCGTTGCAGGAAAGGCCAACCATGAACTAACATTCTAACCGGACCAATCAGGTGGGGCTTGTCACTTGTTGACCGCCTTATCGTTTTAGATGGGGGAAAGGTTGTCGCTGACGGTCCGAAGGACCAAGTATTAGATGCGTTGGCGAGCGGCCGTATTCAGACCGCGAAAGTCTAAGGGAGACTTCGATGTCTAGGAGCGATTGGGATGATGATATAAATTCCGGCGAAATTGGCTCGGAATTTGATCAAGGTATGAGCAAGTGGTCGCATTTGCTCTTGTTCACGATCGTTCTTTTCTTTGTGGTCTTTGGTATATGGGCCCATACAGCAACGCTGGATGAGGTGACCCGGGGAGATGGGAAAGTCATTCCGTCTCGGCAAATCCAAAAAGTGCAAAATTTAGAAGGTGGCATCGTCTCTGCGATCAACATTTCCGAAGGACAAACAGTCGAGATCGGACAAGCGCTGCTGAAAATTGACAATACTGCAGCACGATCAAAATTGAAGGAAAGCCGCAGTCAGCGTTTGTCTTTACAAGCTGAAATTGCGCGCCTTGCGGCGGAATCCCGGGGGGAATCGAAGATCAAGTTCCCGGTAAATGTGCAGAAAGACGCACCGCATATCATTTGGGATCAGGAACAATTGTTCAATGCGAACAAGCGTCAAACGGATGAGCAAGTCGGTATTCTGCGGTCTCAGACCGAACAAAAAGAACAAGAGTTAGTGGAACTGGAATCTCGGTTAGCGCAAACGCGGCGATCTCGCAAACTGGCCAAGGAGGAAGTCGATATTTTACGGCCTCTGGTTGCGAGCCGCACCGTTCCAAGAATCGACATGAATCGCGCAGAGCAAAAACTTCAGGAAGTGGATAAAGAGTTACGCGGTGTTGAACTTGCGATCCCGAGAACAAAATCGGCGGTGCGTGAGACCAGAAGACGCATCTTGGAAAAAGAAGCGAGCTTGAGAACCGATGCGCAGCGAGAACTAAACGAAAAAAGGGCTGATTTGGCGCGCTTGGAGGCGACGATTGGCGCCGAACAAGACCGGGTAACGCGGACGGAAGTACTGTCGCCGGTTAAAGGTGTCATCAAGAAACTGTATGTGGGCACCATCGGCGTCGTGGTTCAACCCGGCCAGGACCTGGTGGAGATTGTTCCGTTGGACGATAATCTGATTATCGAAGCGAAAATTAAACCGTCCGATAGAGCGCAGCTGCGTCCGGACTTAGACGCGACCATTAAGGTGACTGCCTATGATTTTGCCGTTCATGGGGGGTTACCTGCCAAATTAATCGATATCAGCCCGGATACGATCGTCGACGAAGAGGGAAACAGTTTCTATCGCATCCGCCTACGGAGCAAAAAGAACAATCTCGGAAAAGATAAGCCGATTATCCCTGGCATGACCGCGACTGTTGATATCCTTACTGGTCATAAAACAGTGCTCGATTACCTGATGAAACCGATCCTGAAAGCGCGTCAAAACGCGTTGACGGAACGCTAAACCTCTAAACCACATTCCAAATCCCATGAACGCCAAGGTCCAATACTGGCAAACGCTAACAACCGCCGACTTCGCAACGTCGGACCTGAGCAACACGATTGCCATTCTGCCCGTCGCGGCTATCGAACAGCATGGCCCCCATCTGCCGCTCGACGTGGATGCGGCAATTAATGCGGCGGTGTTAGAGGCTACACTGAACCAAGTTCCGAATAATCTTTCCGTATTGGTTCTCCCAGCACAGAACGTTGGCTATAGCGAAGAGCATACGTCATTTCCGGGCACATTAACGCTGGATGCGGAAACAATACTCCGGGTTTGGCGTGAGATCGGCGAATGCGTTGCGCGAGTGGGTATCCGAAAATTGGTGCTATTTAATAGCCACGGAGGCCAGAACGAGCTGATGGCGATCACTGCTCGCCAGCTTCGTGTATCCGAAGCGATGTTTGTGGCAACGGCCAGCTGGTCGCGTCTTGTGTCGTTGGAGGATATTTTCGATGCGGATGAATTACGCTTCGGTATCCATGGTGGCGCAGTGGAAACATCCCTGATGTTGCATATTGCACCGGATCAGGTGCGGACGGACCAGATGGCTGATTTCCCATCCTCAGGGCGAAAAATTGCCCAGCAATCGAAACACCTCGCCGCAACAGGGCGCGTCGCTTATGGATGGATGACCGAAGACCTCAATAAGTCTGGTGCTGTTGGCGATCCGCGCAAGGCAACAGCCGAAATAGGGCAAGAAATCCTATTGCGGGCGGCAAAAGGGCTAGTCGAGCTGTTGGAGGACGTGGGCCGCGCTGGCCCCTAGTCGTCATATGCGATGAGACTATTGGCCGGAACCGAGAGTTTGTCCCGCCCCTCCAAGAAGGTAAGCTCGATGATAAAAGAGGCAGAAAGTACCTCGGCGTCGACTTGGTGTAAGAGCTCAACGGTTGCCGCAGCAGTACCGCCCGTCGCCAATAAATCATCCATTATGATGACTTTGTCACCGGCGGTTATCGCGTCTGCCTGTATCTCTATGGTGTCGGTACCGTATTCCAAATCGTAGTCGTAAGCGATGGTTTTGCCGGGTAATTTGCCTTTTTTTCGGATCATGGCAAAACCAATACCGAGTTCTAAAGCAAGCGGGGCTGCGGTTAAAAACCCCCGTGACTCAATACCCACCAGCAAATCTGGTTTCTGAGCGCCCACGGTTTCTGCTAATTGGTCGATGCAGTACCGCCACGCTTTCGGCTCGGCGAGTAAGGTCGAGATATCGTAAAATAGAATTCCTGGCTTCGGAAAATCGGGAATGCCTCGGATATGGTCTTTTAAGTTCATCTAAAAATTGCCCTCGCTGTGCAGTGGCGCATCCTAATGATCTGGAGGCACTGCCGCAATCCACCAAATCGTTCGCTTTGCCGCATCAGCGGGCTATGCTATCCCCTTCATATCAATTACAAAAACTGATGCTCTGAGGGAACCGTGGATGGCCGACCGTTCGGCATGGCTAGAGGAAGAAACCAAGCGAAATGCGCTGATGCTGCGGGCTGGCGGTGCTTGGACCATCCGACACGTATCCGAACTCGATCCGGTTTTGAAGGAAGTAGATTCGGCTTCGCAGAAGTCGATTGATTTCGATCTTTCGGTTGTCGCGGAGCTGGATACCGCTGGTGCTTGGTTGATCCACCGTTTTGTGGAAACCATGGCGCAAAAGGGTGTTAATGCCAAAATTGTTGGCATAAAGGAACTCCATGAGCCCTTATTGCGGCTGGTGGAATCGGCAGAAACCGAGAAGGAAAATCTGAACACCGAGCCTCGCAACGGGTTTTTCGACCTACTCGAGCGGCTCGGGCGGGCAACCTTCGATATCGCCGAAGAAGGCAAAGCACTGGTTAATTTCTTTGGTATTACGGTGGTGACGTTCTTTAGTACTCTCCGCAACCCCAGGCGTCTGCGCCTGATTTCGCTTATTAATCAAATGGAGCAAACCGGTCTAAACGCGGTGCCCATCGTTTGTTTGCTGTCGTTTCTCATCGGTGTCGTGCTGGCGTTTCAGGGGGCGGACCAGTTGAGACGGTTTGGGGCTGAGATATTTACCGTCAATCTTCTCGCTCTGTCGGTTTTACGGGAGATCGGTGTTTTGATGACGGCAATCATGCTTGCAGGCCGTTCCGGTTCAGCCTTTACTGCGCAAATCGGCACGATGCAGGTCAATGAGGAAGTGGATGCCTTGCGCACACTAGGACTCGATCCCATCGAAGTGCTTGTGTTACCGCGCATCAATGCGCTGTTGATTACGCTGCCGCTGCTTACATTTTTGGCGGACGTCATGGGCGTTTTGGGGGGCGCGTTGATGGCGGTCTCCGTATTGGATTTGACGTTCGGGCAGTTTTTCCGCCAGTTGGAAGATGCCATTACGCTGACGCATTTTTTGGTTGGGATGGTGAAGGCGCCGGTATTTGCTTACATCATCGCTATTGTCGGTTGCTATGAAGGATTGCGTGTTTCGGGCAGCGCGGAAAGTGTGGGCAAAATGACAACCAAGTCCGTCGTGGAATCGATATTTCTCGTCATCATTGCCGATGCTCTTTTCTCGATTCTCTTTTCAGCACTGGAAATTTAGAGATGGCCGAGGAAAATGTTATTCGCGTGCGAGGGTTGAAAACGCAGTTTGGTAGTCAGGTGATCCATCAGGGTTTGGACTTGGACGTGCCGAAGGGTGAAGTCTTAGGCGTTGTTGGCGGGTCGGGAACCGGTAAGTCTGTCTTGCTGCGGACGATCATCGGGCTTATTACGCCCCGCGAGGGCGATGTGGAAGTGCTAGGCGAAGACTGGCGGAGTGCGGATCCATCCACACGGCGTATGCTACAATCGCGCTATGGCGTGTTGTTCCAAGACGGGGCGTTGTTCTCGTCGTTGACGGTGGCGGAGAACATTCAAGTGCCGATGCGGGAGCATTTGGAAATGCCGCAGTCTTTGATGGATGAGTTAGCAGCGTTGAAAATTGCGATGGTCGGACTTCCACCGGAGGCAGGCGGAAAATATCCCTCGGAGCTATCCGGCGGTATGCGAAAACGCGCCGGCCTCGCCCGGGCGTTATCCATGGACCCGGAAATTCTGTTTCTCGATGAGCCCACCGCAGGGCTTGATCCCATTGGGGCGGCTGCATTCGATACGCTTATCGGCGATCTCCAGAAAAGCCTTGGATTAACGGTGTTTATGGTTACCCATGACCTTGACAGTTTGGCAGCGATCTGCGACCGAATTGCGGTCTTGGTGGAAAAGAAAATTCGATTGGCCACCATGGCCGAGCATATGAAAGACAATCATCCGTGGATTCACGATTATTTCCATGGGCCGCGCGCGCGCGCAGTGGTATCCAAATAGGGCAATTGGGGTCAATCTATGGAAACACGAGCCAGTTATCTGATCGTTGGTGCTTTCACGCTGATGGTGATGGTGGGGTCAGTCTTGGCGATTGTTTGGATGGCCGGCGTCAACATCGATGAAGATTTTGCGTATTACGATATTTACTTTGAAGGCTCCGTTACAGGACTGAAGCCGGGCAACCCGGTTCGGTACCGGGGCATCCCGGTTGGGGTGATATCGGATATGCAAATCGATGCCGCGAATGTGGAGCGGGTTCGTGTCACTATCGAAATACCGGAATCCACGCCTATTAAATCCGATACGGTCGCCTCAATGGAGTTTCAGGGCATTACCGGGGTCGCTTATGTCCAAATTTCGGGGGGCACCCATAAAGCACCGAAATTGGCCAGAAAGGCAGACGAGGAACGTCCTACTATTCCGGCCCAATCATCGCAACTCGAGCAATTGTTTGAATCGGCTCCCGAGCTTATTACCCGCGTGACAGCGCTGGTGGATCGTTTCAACCTGCTGCTCAACACGAAGAACCGCGAAAACCTTGGCAAGACGCTTGCTAGTATAGAAGTCATTTCCGGCGCGTTGGCGGCGCGGTCTGAGGATATTAATACTTTATTGGCCAACGCGGCTGGGACGATGCAGAAATTACGATTGGCGGCAGGTGATGCGCGCGAGACGATGGCGTTGCTCAAGAATAGTACCGAGCAATTGACAACCAAGGCCGATACGATGATGACCAATATCAACAGCCTTACGGTGAACCTCCAAGGCTTGAGTAAAGGGGTTGCTAAGGAAATTGATGGTGTTGGCGTTGTCGCAAAGTCCACCTTTGTGAAAGCGGAAGCTGCGGCGACTAATTTTGGCCGTGCCGCAAAAACTTTAGCCGATATGGTGGAGGCGAACCGCGATCCGGTCGATACTTTTGCGTCATCGGGCCTTTATGAACTCACACAATTGCTTACGGAAGCTCGGGTTCTGATGGGTGCCCTTACGCGAATAGCATCCCAGCTCGAGCGCGATCCGGCACAATTCATATTCGGTCGGTCGCAGCCCGGCGTGGAGGTTAAATAATGTGTGAACGTATTTTGCAGGCGGTACGTTGCTTTGCTCTGTTGTTGCTGGCGTCGTTCATGTTGGGCGGTTGTTCGATCCCCCTGCCGGGACAGGGGGAACCACCCCGTCTTTATGTTTTGACACCGAAAAGTACCTTTCCTGATGATATTCCAAAAGTTGAATGGCAGCTTCTGGTGGAAACACCGAGGTCGCCTGCCGGCCTTAGCACCGCACGAATTGCGATGCATGATAGCCCCATCGAACTGCGCTATTTCGATCGCGCTAATTGGACTGATTTTGCGCCGAAGATGGTGCAGTCGCTGCTGATCGAATCCTTTGAGAATTCGGGCAAGATCGTCGGCGTAGGACGTGAGCAAGTTGGTCTCAGATCTGATTTTCTTCTAAAGACCGATCTTCGTGAGTTTCAGGCGGAGTATGCGGAGGCGATGAGCGCGGACATAAAAATTATGGATTCCGGTGCTGAGCCGCCGTTTGCGCGTGTTCGCATCAATGTCAAATTAGTCACAATACCAAGGCGAGAGATCGTAGCGACCAAAACGTTCGAGCGGAAGATTCAAGCTGACAGTAATTCCATGAAGGAAATCATCGGGGCATTCGATGAAGCGCTTGGGAAAACCTTAAAAGCGATTGTGACCTGGACTTTGAAAACCGGCCATGAGCTGAGACAGAAAAAGAAACGTATAACCCGGCAACGCCGCAGGCGTTATTAGCGTTGGCGCCATCAAGATTTCGGCGTTGACCGTTTAAGCGTTTTTAATTCGTCCAGTAATGTCTCTTCGCCATCTGGCACTGAATTTGGCGAGGGTCTTTTTTTAACTTTCTTTGAAGTTGTTGGCTCGGCTAGGTCCGCAATGGGTGCGTTCGGGTCCAGAGTTTCGGGTAAAATGGTAGGGCGTGGCTTCGGTCCTTGCGAAATGGGGTATTCCGCCGGTGGTGGTAATAGAGCTGGTTTTGCGGGCACGGGGGCGGGGGCCGGGTCCGTCATGGGCCGCGCGATCTGTTTTTCTTGCGGTTTAAGGGGCGCTCGGGGCGGTTCGCCCTTCAGCAAGGACGCGAATACGCTGTCGGCGAATATGCCGGAACAATGTTTGCAGAAATTGATGGTTTCTTTGCCCGCACCCGTATTGTCGCCGATTACTGTACCATCAGGGGCAATCAAGGTGTAACGCCAATCGCCGCCCGGTGCATTGAAGCCCTGTTCCATTTTTTCCATGATGAGCATGGGGCCTGCGGATACTTTTCCGTTGCCGGCAATCGCGAAAATCGGTGTTACCAAAGTCGACCCGACAGTAATGCCGGGCAACACCTCTTGTGTCGGTGTGGTCGCAGCAATGTCGTTGGCATAGATCGTCACGTAATGTCCGCCATGGGCTGGAGACTTGATTGGATGATCGCCGCGCCGTTGCCAGTTTTGATAGACTTTAGCGACACTATTCCCACTGGATGAATATTCGGTCTGGTTAGAAACGCAATCGTGGACCCGGGCCAACGTTGCTGCCGGCAACCAATCCGACGACCCCATATCGTCCACCTGGCAGTCGGTTGCAAAGCCCGCGCGTACATCTTTTAGGTTGGTGGCGACACCTGAAGACGCATAAGTGAGCGTTAATGTGATGCCAACAAGCATGGGACGCCACGGAAACTGCGGATAGGCCATTCGAAACTCCATTGGGCAGCTCAATTCAAGCTACGTACAATAACTCCTAGACTGATTCGCGCATTTGGACAAATCAGATCACGACCCTGCGAGAAACCATTTACGGCACGTGGTGCTAAATCTATATGAGATAGTGAACCTCATTCGCTCCCAATTTGGTTCCTAATTAAGGACTCGAAGGAAAATTTCGGATGTTTAGAGCGCAAAACGGGCAGAAGCTTTTTAGTACGGTCTTGGCGATTGCGTTGTATTCGATTGCTGTTACGGGCCTGCCAGGCACTGCAGCCCTAGCGGATGGTGCGCCGGAGACTGTCAAAATACCGGAGGGTGATTTCATTTTTGGTTCTGATCGTGCGGAACGTGAGGCGGCCTATCGTCTGGACGAGGCAGCGTATGGCCATTCGGCTACGCGCAAGCAACGTTGGTATGAAAATGAGTACAAACGCCAAACCAGGTCCACGGGGCGATTTTTTATCACGCGTACGCCCATCACCAACGCGCAGTATGCTTTGTTTGCTGTTGAAACGGGTCATCCCGTTCCTGATGTGGATCGTGACACGTGGAAGGCATATGGCCTTATCCATCCCTGGCCACGCACGCGCAAATTCGCCTGGACGACGGGAGAGCCGCCGCCGGGCCGTGAAGCGCATCCGGTGGTGATGGTTTCTTATCACAGCGCCCAAAAATATGCGGCTTGGCTGAGCGGTAAAACCGGCGCCAAATGGCGATTGCCGACGGAGGAAGAGTGGGAGAAAGCAGCGCGTGGCACTGATGGGCGATGGTTTCCGTGGGGCAATAAATATGACGCGAATTTGCTGAACAGCCACGATTCAGGACCGTTCGATACGGTCCCGGTCGGGCGTTATAGTGCCGGGCGCAGTCCCTTTGGTTTGTTGGACGCCGCTGGTCAGGTGTTCGAGTGGGTTTCGGCGAGTGCCGGCAAGGGGCGTCATCAGGTAAAAGGGGGCTCGTGGGATGACAAGGGCTGCGGTGTTTGCCGGCCTGCAGGACGTCATGGACGTCCGGATGACATCAAACATATCCTCGTTGGTTTTCGCTTGGTAAAAGTGCCGTAATAACAGATTTGGATGTGGAATTACTATGACGACTGATGCAAATGAAATTGCCGAACGTTATCTTGCCACCTTGCCGGCGGCGGAATTACGGACGATGCAAGAAGCGGGTGGCTTGGTGATTGAGTGTTACAGAGTTCTCGCTAAGACCGAGGATAATATCGTTGGCGAACTGCTCAAGACCGAAGAGAATTTCTTCGAATGGGACCATTATCCCGACGGCGATGTCTATGACACTGAAAGCCATTCCCAATATTACTATCATGCCCATCCTCCGGAGGAACGACCCGGCGAACACGGTCATTTTCATACCTTCCTTAGACCGTCGGGCATGCCAGCGGGGTGTCTGCCGGCTCCGCTGGACGATTATGAGGCGCCTGAAGACCCCGACGACGCGCTCAGTCATCTGGTTTCTATCTCCATGGAAAGTAAAGGGCTGCCAGTTAAGTTATTCACGACCAATCGCTGGGTGACGGATGAGGTCTGGTACAAGGCTGAGGACGTATGCCGCTTTGTAAGACTATTCGACATCGACCATGCCCAGCCGTCCTGGCCGGTCAATTTATGGATGACAAATTTGATGATCTTGTTTCGACCGCAAATCCTCGAATTACTCGTGCAACGTGATGCGACAGTGGCCGATTGGGTGGAAAAGCATGCAGATCGCAATGTCTATAAAGACCACGAACTGGAAGTCACATCGGAAATTGATATTGACGTGGATGCACAGATGAGTGCGATCGCCACCTGTTTGGAGACGGCGAAATAATCCACTTCTATAGGCGAATTAACAATTCGGGCATGGCTCAACCGGTAGACCTTGGGCAATCCAACCAGGTTCGTTCGTGCGGCCTAACATCCCTACCGGCACCTCGCTTACGTTCGAAAAACCGTTTAGCGCCAAAAATTGCCGGATAAAATGTGAGCGAACTCCAGTGGCGCATATCATTGCAATTGGCTTGCTTTGATCGCCTTTAAGGTGATTTAGGATTTCTCGCAGAAAAGCGTTCATACCCTTTTTGTTATGCATTGTTATAGGGACAGCGCCTTTCGCAAGGCCGGTTCGACGCCATTCTGCGGGGCTGCGCACATCTATAAGGGTCAATGTCCCATCTTTTATAGCCCTATGGGCTTGCTCAGGAGACATAATAGATCCACCCGCGTGAGCAGAGGGGGTGATGAGAATTAGCAGCAGAATTAAATGGATAGGTCGTAAAAACATCATGATCATAGGATTTTAACGAAATTAAATAAGCGGGCAAAGCGCATAGCAACACAATTGCGTGATGGATCAATGTGCTGTTTACTGCACCGGTGATCGCATATCGTTAATTTTTCGTAAACGAATTTGCGTTAACTTATTGTTAGCGTTCGATCTTGATGGGACTTTAGATGGCCGAAAATGGCACTGACAAAGACACTGGCGGGGCTGCCCTGACGGGGGGGCCGACGTACAGAGGTTGATGACCGATCCGTCCGGTGAAAATCGAGCGGAGACGGCCGGTAAAATTGCACAGGGTGTCGAAACCGGTGTGTTGTCGCCGAAAGAACGCCAAATTGCCGAGGAAATATTTCGCGTTATGGTGCGCGACGTCGAAGTGCGCGTTCGCGAGGCGCTCGCGGAAAGCTTAAAGGGCGTGCCGGACCTATCGGGGGATATCGCGCAGTCTCTTGCCACGGATTCAGCCGATAGCGTGGCATTACCCATGTTGGAAAGCTCGGCAGCCTTAAGCGATGAAGAATTGATTGCTATCGTCAATTCCGGTCAGGAAAGCCGCCAAGTGGCGGTTGCACAGCGCGACAGCGTGTCAGAGGTGGTTTCAGAGGCGCTTGTTGATACGGGAAATGAGGACGCGGTCGTCGCGTTGGTCGCCAATGAAGGCGCGACGTTGCGCGAAGACACACTCCTGACAGTGGTTGATCGATATGGCGACAGCGAACGTGTGCAAGGGCCGTTGGTACATCGTCAAACTTTACCGATGACCGTATCCGAACGATTGGTGGCAAAAGTCTCTGATCAATTGAAAGAACATCTGGTTAGTCACCACGAACTTCCCGATTCTGTTGCGGCGGATTTGCTACTCGAAAGTCGTGAACGCGCGATGGTCGGCATTTTGACCGAAGGCAACCGCACGGATCTTTATGAATTGGTCGAGCAGATGGCTCAAAGCGGACGGCTAACCACGTCGATTATTTTGCGTGCCCTTTGTACTGGTGATCTTGCATTTTTTGAAGCAGCCCTTGCCCATAAAGCAGGAGTGCCCTTGGAAAATGTCCGTGTTCTCATCCACGATGAAGGTGATCTCGGCTTTAAATCGTTATACGAAAAAGCTGACTTGCCGGATCGCTTGTTCCAAGCATTTCGCGCTGCGGTGGAAATTGCGAAAGTTCTCGAAATGGAAAAAGACGATAAGGATCCCGAAGCAAGGTCGCGGCTTATCATGGAGCGTATATTGACCCAGTTTGAAGACCCGCTCCAAGGCTATGATTCAGATGATGTGGATTATTTGCTGGGTAGGCTCGTGCATTCCATCGAAGGCGACACCCGCCACGTAGCCTAAAGGCGCTACCTTAATTTAGCAGCTTCCCAGGCAGCCAAAGCGCAATTTGGGGGAACGCTATGATTAGCCCCAATCCGGTGAGTTGAAGCAAAACAAACGGTAAGACCCCTTTATATACCTCTTCTATACGCACGCTCGGCGGCGCTGCGCCTTTCAAGTAAAACAAGGCGAAGCCGAAAGGGGGCGTCAAAAATGACGTTTGGAGATTGACGGCTATCAAAATAGCGAACCAATAAATCATATCGGGCCGGGCGACGTGGGAACCAAAATCCATGTTGTGGATAATCGGCCCGAAGATCGGCAGGATGATCAATGTGATTTCGATCCAATCGAAAAAGAAGCCTAAAACAAAGACAAACGCCATCAGCACGAACAAAAAACCCCAACTGCCGAGATTTAGTTCTTCGATCAGTCCCAGAATGACATCGTCGCCGCCGAGTGCTCTGAATACGAACGAAAACGTTGTCGCGCCGATCAGGATCATGAACAGCATGGCATTGGTCAACGCGGTGCGTTCCACCACGTCGGGAAGGTTTTTGCGGAAGGCGTTAAGTTCAACGACGAACCTTGCCCTAAAAGAAGTGGCTGCGGTGTTATAGGCGGGGCAGCTGGTATCTACGAAAGGCGTATCGCACAGGGCTGTGTTCAAAAGCGGTTTGAAAATGGCCGCTAGAAACAGGGCACCAGCCGCACCGACGCCGGCGGCTTCGGTCGGTGTGGTCCAGCCGAAAAGTATCGAGCCTAATACAAGAAAGACTAAAAACACGGGGGGCACGAGCCCCACGAACGTTAGCGTCAACAGGGCGGTTAGAGAGGCAGGGCGTTCGGAATCAGGCAAGGGAGGCGCGAGGGAAGGCCTGATACGGCACGCAATGAGAATGTAGAGAAGATAAAGACCCGCTAATAGAAGACCCGGCACGACGGCGGCGACGAACAATGTGCCGAGTTTTTGTTGTAGTAAATGTGCCATAAATATCAGCATGATACTGGGTGGAATCAATATTCCGAGCGTGCCCGATGCGGCTATTGTGCCGGTGCTGAGTGCCGTGCTGTAGCGCTGCTTTAACATCACAGGGAGTGCAAGCAAGGTCATCATGACGACTGAGGCGCCGATAATGCCGGTTGTGGCGGCCAATATGGTGCCGATCAAGGTGACCGCGATCGCAAGGCTCCCCGGTACGCGGTGGAGCCAAAGCTGCAAGCAGCGGAGTAAGTCCGTTGCGACCCCGCTTCGCTCCAACATGGTGCCCATGAAAATGAAAAGCGGTATGGCAGTTAGGATCGATTGATTTGCTATGCCGTCCCAAATGCGCGGCACGAATATGAAGAACATCTTGAAGCTGAACATATCGAGTGCAGTGCCGGCCGCGCCGAATAAAACGGCGACGCCGGCGAGCACAAAGGCGACCGGGTATCCGGAAAACAAGAAGCAAGCGAGGACAAGAAACATTAGAAGCGGCAGCGCTGTTTCCATTATCGTGCTGCTCCAAATAGTTTTATTGCGCTTTTAAAAATTGTCGCGATGCCGCCTAGGGCTAGAAGCAGAAAGCCAAACGGTAAAAACATTTTTATCAACCAGCGATATCCGAGCCCCGTTGCCGAAGCGGAGGTTTCATTATCGACGAAGGAATCGATGGTGTAGAGCGTGCCGAAGTAAATTACTAAGCCACAGAAAGGCAGCAACAAGATCAAGGTGCCTAGAAACTCGACCCAGTGCTGTTGGCGTGTATCGAATTTGGACCGAAGAATTTCAATGCGTACATGCGCATCACGAAACAGGGCAAACCCCAGACAACAGATGAACAAAATGACGTGAAAATGCCATTCCAGCTCTTGAAGCTTGGTCGAACCTAGGACGAGAAACCGCCGCGTTACGACATCAAAAATCGTGACGCCGATTAATAGGAAAATGACCCAACCGGCGGCCCGACCGATGAAGGAAACAAATCGCTCAAGCCCGTCGCTAATTTTGGCAAGAAAGTGCATCGCGATGGCATCCGCTTGGTTTATTCGTGTTTCAGGTAACCGAGTTCACGCCAAATACGATAATCCTTCCGAAATGCTGCGTAGGAGTCCCAAACCTTTTTGAAGTCCGCGTTCTTGGCCGATTCTTCGGTTACCACCTCATCCCATGCTTTTTTCATGGCCTTCAGTATGTCCGCCGGCCATTTGTGGAAGATGACGCCCTTGGATTTTAACTCACGGAGTGCCTTCGGTTGGATTGCTTCGCCTTGCGCAAGCCCTTCGCGGACATTATCGCCGCAGGCAATTTCGAGTTGGGCCTGGCGTTTCGGAGATAGTTTGTCCCAAACTTCACGGTTGATGAGCAGTTCGAGCAACGTCGATTGTTGATGCCAGCCGGGGAAATAATAATGTTTGGCGATTTGGTAAAAGCCGAGATTGAGGTCAATCGCGGGCATGGAGAATTCCGTCGCATCAATCGTGTTGGTGTCGAGCGCGGGATAAATTTCCTTGGCATGGAGCAGCTGGGTCGACACACCAAGTTTCTGCATAACCCGTCCGCCGAGACCAAAAAACCGCATTTTAAGGCCTTTGAGATCCTCTAATGATTTGATCTCCTTGCGAAACCAGCCCGACGCCTCAGGCGCAATCGTGGTGCAAATGATGGATTTGAGATTGTGGGGTTTATAAAGCGCGTCCATAAGCGCCTTGCCGCCACTATAGTAATACCAAGCGAAATATTCCCCTGCAGCGGGCCCAAAGGGGACGCTGGAAAACATTGCGAAAGCGCTGTTTTTGCCAAACCAATAGCCGGGCGTGGACCAGGCCGCTTCGAGAGAACCCTGCGACACCGCGTCGAACAGACCTTTCGAGGGTACCAGCGCGCCCGGTTCATAAAATCGAATTTTGAAAGTGCCGCCGGAAATTCGTTCGACCTTTTTGGTAAGTTCTTTGCCGAGTGAGCCGATTTGGATGATGGCGCCGGGATACGCGCTGCCCATTTTCCATTTGATCGGCTTTTCGACAGCAACACCTGGTTCCGGAGGGAGTGGTTCCGCTGAATTTTGCTGGAAAAAGAAAGCGCCAATGCCAATGCCAAGCGCAACCCCTGCGATGCCTATTCCAATTGTTCCTGCTTTGCTCATAAAACGCCTCCCATCTTTTGCCGGGAAGCTAACGCAACGGCTAATAAATGAACAGCGCGCGTCGTTGCATCGACGCTTCGCCATGCGATAATCGAGGCGATAATCGAGGCGATAATCGGGCGAAGGGGAAAGGGGCAGTCACATGGCAATAGAGTTGATCCTCAGAAACGCTAAGCTGGAAGGGGCGGGGCCGGACGATCCATTAGTGGATATCGGTATTGAAACGGGAAAGATCGCCGCGATTGAGCCGGCGCTGACGGCGGAAGCCTAAGAGCTGGATGCGGGCGGCAAGCTTGTTTCATCGGGCTTGGTCGAAAGCCATTTCCATTTGGATAAGGCTATGATCGTCGACCGGGTGCCCCTTCAGCCCGACCGCATGGTGCGAGATCATATGGAACGCACCGCATCAATCAAACACACCTTTACGCCCGAAGATATTTACGTCCGTGCGGAAGCGACCATTCGGCAATGTTTACTCCACGGCGTTACCCACATGCGTACGCAAGTGGAGGTGGACCCGAATGTGGGGTTGCTGGGCTTTGAGGCGGTGGAGCAGCTTCGGAAAGATTATGCGTGGGCCATCGATATTCAGCCCTGTGTATTTTTACAGGAAGGCTGGACGGGTGTTCCGGGCGCAGACGAAAATTTAGTCGCATGCCTTGACCGTGGCGCGCCGGTGGTTGGCGGCGGTATCCGCTATGACAAGGATGGGGACGGCCAGATCCGCCGGGTCTTCGATTTGGCGCAGCAATATGGTGCGGATGTGGATTTTCATCTCGACGGCGGCTACGAAGTTGACGAGCTGGATTATCCGCTAGTCTGTGAAATCGCCGATAAGATCGGATGGCAGGGACGGGTGGCGTTTGGCCATGGCTCAAAGTTTTCCTGCTTGCCGGTGGACGAGCAAGCCAAGGTGGGGAAAAGGCTCGGACAGTCCGGTGTGTCACTCGCCGTATTGCCCGCGACAGATATTTTCAATGCGGGTCGCCACATGGAACACAGCGTGATCCGCGGCGTGACCGATGCCAACACACTGATCGAACACGGCGCCAATTGCACCATCGCTACCAATAACGTGCTGAACCCCTTCACCCCTTATGGGGACTGCTCACTCACGCGCATCGTTAATCTCTACGCCAACATCGTTCAGCGTTACGGTCCGAAAGATTTAGGTGTCTGCTTCGAGATGATCACCAACCGAGCCGCGCAGGCGCTCCGGTTGGACGATTACGGTATTGCGGTGGGTAAGGGTGCGGACCTGGTCATTTGGAACGAAAATTCGGGAGCGGATGTTATTGCAAAATGTGCCTTGCCAGTTACAGGCTTTAAGCGCGGGCGGCGCATTTTCAGCCGCTCTGCACCAATGTTAGAACCCGGCCCCTAATGGCGGAAACCTGCCTTTTCACGCATTGCCAACCTGCCAACCAACGTCTATAACGCGGCCCACGGTCGGGGAGTAGCTCAGCCTGGTAGAGCACTACGTTCGGGACGTAGGGGCCGGAGGTTCGAATCCTCTCTCCCCGACCAGTCATTACGTGTCGGCTTCGCTCGCGTCTAGTTGATATAGAAGGTTGTTTGCTTTCAGCCGCTGTATTGAAGTGACCGTGAATGTTATTCTAAACATTCCCTAATGTCGATCATCTCATTGACCAATAGGAATATTATTGTTAACTTGTTAGCGAACACCATAACAGGTTTGGTTGCGATCAATGAACGAGCCAGAAATTGCACGGCGCCCGAGGGGGCCTTTCGGGACTTATATCCGTCGCCTCCGCACGGAAAAGCGAATTGGGCAGCGTGAGCTGGCGCGCGTTATCGGTGTTTCGGCCTCTTACTTAAACGACATCGAAAAAAACAAACGTCCGGCGCCACGGGTCGAGCTTCTTGATGCGCTGGCAGAGGTTTTGAGTGCGGATATCGAAACCATCAATGATCTCGCCGGACATTCCAAAAACGACCTGCCGCCTGATGTGGCCGAGTTCATTCGTGACAACAAAGAGTTGGTCTCATTGTTGCGTTTGATCAAAGCCTACAACCTCACTGATCGCGATATTACGGAGCTTGAAAAAATGATGACTTCATCAAACGCCAAAGCCATTGTCATCGCGGCAGGGCTCGGCAGCCGGCTGAAAGGCTTTACCGAGAACTTGCCCAAATGCATGTTGAATTTTGGCGACAAAACGCTACTCGAACGGCAACTGGAAGCCTACCGGGAATGCGGTATCAACAATATTTCCGTCGTTCGCGGCTATAGAAAGGAAAAGATCGATTATGAGTGGCTGCGTTATTACGAAAACCCCGATTATGAAAACAACAATATTTTGAATTCTCTTTTTTATGCCGAGGAAGAGCTGAACGGCAATGTCGTCGTCGCCTATTCGGATATTCTTTTCGATGCTGCGGTCGTTAAGCGCTTGCTAGAATCGCAGGCCGACATTTCAATCGTCGTCGATATCGATTGGAGGGGCTATTACGTGGGCCGCAAGGATCATCCCATCGAAGAAGCGGAAAATGTGGTTTTCAATGCTGATAATGAGGTTGTCAAAATCGGCAAAATTTTAACGGAAAAAGACGATGTGCACGGCGAATTCATCGGCATGATGAAATTCACACCGCGTGGTGCCGACATATTCAAACGCCATTTCCATCGCGCGAAAGAAATGTTTTGGGACAAGCCGTATCAACGCGCGGCGGTTTTTCAAAAAGCCTATATCACCGACATCATCCAGGACATGGCCGACCTCGGCGTGCCCATCCATTGCGTCATCATTGAACGCGGCTGGAAGGAAATTGACACGGTCGAAGACTATCAAAACGCCTTGAAGGAATTTGAGGACTAAACCACCCCTGTACATCAAATTGATTGTTAGCAACGCAAGGAGGCTTTCTACAATGACATACATAAATAGACGCCTGAGTGCAGTCATTGTCGGGCTGTCGATGTTTCTTTCGGCGCATGGCATTGCCGCAGAACCGACTAAACTCCAAATGGTGTTCGTGCCGGCCAGTGAAAAAGGCGACGACAAAGATTATGTCAATTTGATTAGAATTATCGAAAAGCTGGCCAAAATCGAGATCAAAGCCATCCGTGTGACCGATTATAATGCGGCGGTTGAGGCCATGCGCGCCGGCCGGGCGCAAATTGCCTGGTACGGTGGCAAAACCTATATTCACGCCGCCAAAATCGCCTATGCGGAAGCCTTTGCCGCCGGCGTGCGCAAAGGTGACACGAGTGCGGGCTACTACGCTTATTTCGTCGTGCCAGCGGACAGCCCGCTAAAATCCTTGAAAGACGTCGAAGGGAAAACCCTGGCGCTGAACTCGATCGGTTCCACTAGCGGGGATTTGATTCCTCAAGTTGAGTTAATGAAGGTGGGCCTTTCGACCAAGGATAAAAAACATTTCAAGAAAGTTGTGTATGCGGGTAGCCACGATGCTTGTCTTTTGACTGCTATCAACAAGCATGCGGACGTATGCGGCATGAGTTCGCGCAATTTCGACGCGCGGCTTGCCGATAAAACTTTCACGCGAGACCAAGTGCGTATCATCCATAAATCAGGCCAAGTGCCGCCGCCGCCGCTCGCCTATTCTACGCAACTCCCAAAAGACATTCGTGATCGGATCAAGAAAGCTACCTTGGAAGCCCATAAGCATGGCCGCATCGGCGGTTATGGTGGTGAAATGTCTCATTACGTTGAGGTCAAGGATTCGGATTACGATCCTTTGCGTGAAGTTGATCGTCTGTTGCGCGGCGACAAGAAATAGCGCCGTCTTAATAAGGTCCGAGGACAATTATGCTGCTTGAAATAGAAGGGTTGAGAAAAACCTTCGACGACGGTACCCGGGCCTTGCGCGGGGTCGATCTATCGGTGGAAGGCGGCGACTTTGTTGTCGTCCTCGGTCCCAGCGGGTCCGGTAAGACAACTCTGCTCAGAAGTATAAACGGACTCGTTTCCCCCGATGCCGGAACGATACGGTTTCGCGACCAAATTGTATCGGCGGCGACGTTGCCTGCCTTGAAAAAACGAACCGGAATGGTGTTTCAGGACTTTAACTTAGTCGACAATTTGTCTGCGCTGAACAATGTGCTGACCGGCTTGCTGGATTCCAGCAATAAATTTATGTCGATGTTCTATCTGTTTACGCGGGAACAAAAACTTCTAGCGCTGGATTGCCTGGAACGCGTGGGGTTGCTCGACAAGGCCTATGCACGTTCCGATCAACTCTCCGGTGGCCAAAAACAACGGGTCGGAATTGCGCGCGCTATCGTGAAAGACCCAGTCTTGCTGCTTGCCGATGAACCTGTGGCTAGTCTTGACCCGATTATTTCGCAGGCGATCATGACGCTGCTGCACGATATCGGTAAAGAAATCGGCATTACCGTTATTTGCAATCTGCACCAAGTGGATTTGGCGCTTAAATACTCCGACCGCATCGTCGGTCTTTCCGGCGGGCGCATCGTACTCGACGTCGCAACGAAAGAGGTGGACGAAGCCTATATTCGCAATATCTATCGTGGTCATGATCGTGGGTTGTTCTTTGAGAACGCCGCCGACACATCGGCGGTAGAGGTAGCGCCCGCATGAACAATCTTCCTGAAAATTCGGCTGAAACGCTCACCTTGGCAATTGCACCGGCGAGCGACCAGCCCGGTGGGCTCGACCTGAAAGCCCTGACAAATTATCTCTCCGAACAAACTGGGGTTTCGATTTTAACCCATCGGTGTGGCGACTACGCCGAAGCGATGACCGCGCTTCGCGATGGGTCTGCTCAAATAGGTTGGTTAGGGCCTTATGCCTATCGAGAGGTGTCCGGGCGTGACGGTGCAGCCGAAGCTTTTGCCGTCGGATTGCCGAAAGACAAATCGACGCCCAATTACCATTCACTGTTCATCGTCAAGCCCGATAGCGATATGACCCTGCTTGCGGATGTGCGCAATAGGTCAATTGCATTGGGCGATGCTTACTCCGCAAGTGGGCGTGAGGTGCCGAGGCGCGAACTCGCCGAAGTTGGTATCGACATTGAGAATGATGGCGCCTTTAGCAGTGTCACCTATGTGGATAATCACGATGAGGCCATTCGGGCCGTCCTTGACGGAAAGGTCGATGTGGCGCCGGTGAGTTCGGTCAATCTTGAGGAGATGGTTTCGTCCGGTACTGTGGAGCCGTCCAGTTTTCGCATCATTCATCAATCTGCGGATATTCCCGGGGCGCCGCTGGTTTATGCCCGGACCTTAGATCCGGCGCTCAAACAGCAGCTTAAGGAATTGGTGCTCGACGCTCACAATCATATCGAAGTCGGCGGATATGGTGGGTTGATGGAGCGCTATGTGGATCCGGTGGAAAGTCACCAAAAGCATCTTGAAGCAAACCTCCGGCCACAATGGGGTTGGCGCACGTTGGTTGGGATCGTGTCGTTCGTTGTGATTTACGCGTTGATCATGGTGGATTTGGAGGTCAATCCGGCACAGCTTATTAGCAAGACGGTTACGTACATCGCCGATGTTTTGGGCCGTATGCTGCCGCCTGATTTCTCAAATTTCAGCACGCTCATGTTGTCGATGCTGGAAACCGTTGAGATCGCAATGCTGGGAACCCTACTCGCCATCGTGCTCTCAATTCCAGTGGGGCTTTTGTCGGCGCGCAATATCGCGCCCAGTTACCCGCTCTATTTGGTGGCGCGGACCATCACGGTATTTTTTCGCGCGATCCCGGAATTCATCATGGCGATGATATTGGTGATCGCTATTGGGTTTGGCGCGATGCCGGGCGTGATCGCGCTCGGTTTTCACACGATGGGTTTCCTCGCTAAATTTTACGCCGAGGCCATTGAGCATATTGATGAGAATCCCATCCAAGCCCTGGATTCAATGGGCGCGTCGAAACGGCAGGTCCTTGCTTTCGCTGTGGTGCCGCAAATCATGCCGTCTTTCATCGGTAACAATCTTTATATTCTGGACCGAAATATTCGCATGGCGACGATGCTTGGTATCGTCGGTGCTGGCGGTATTGGCTATGAGTTGCAATCAGCTTTTAGGATGTTCGAATACCCTCGCGTCTCGGCGATCATTATCGTCATTTTTGTGACCATATTTGTCATCGATATAATTTCGTCCTATATCCGCTCGAAAGTGATGTAGCCACACCTTAGGGGCGTAGCACCTCGACGTGGCGGGCTATCTCTATGAATCCCAAGCTGACCTTGAGTTCGTTGGTAGTGAGAAACCGTGCCGGTGAATTAACACGGCATTGAAATAACTTTCCAGATTATTGACGTACCCAGTGATCGGTGGCTGCCGACAATTAGGGGTTTCGAGGCGCTTTTAACCCACGCGTTAAGGCCGCCGCATGGAACGATCCAAATTGGCTACAAGCTATTTGAAATAGCTATAGAACCGATACAAATTTTGAATTTGTTGAATAATGTATTTGGTGCGAGCTTTTCCAAGTTAGGAAAATTTGGTTCCGACGCTACCGTTTCGAAGAATGAAAACTGCCATCTAGTGTACGGAAATCAATACCCGAAAGAATGCTAATGTTGCCTCGGCGTGGGCGTGTAACAAGGCCATGCAGATGAAATGGTAGCCGGAAATTCAGGGCAGGTGACCTGTTCGGAATATATGCAACCGGTTTTGGACGAAATGAATAAGGAGAGACAACATGGCTGCGGCATCTATTGAACTGAATGGGAAATCTTATCTACCGCCGAGTGAACCGCTGGTCGTGGTTTGTATCGATGGTGGCGACCCGGAATATGTGGACCAAGGCGTCAAGGATGGGATCATCCCGACCATGGAAAGCTTTATGAAGGACGGTTTTTATGGGGTCGCCCAGGGCTCTATGCCGAGTTTCACCTGTCCTAACAACATGTCCATTGTCACCGGCACGGAACCTGAAACCCACGGCATCTCCGGTAATTTTTACTTGGACCGAGAAACTGGCGAGCCGGTTGTTATGACCGGGCCGGAATTGCTTCGGGCGCGCTCGATCATGAGTGAGTTTTCGCGCCACGGCATTACCGTCGCCTCGGTGACTGCGAAGGACAAGTTACGGACGCAGCTGCAAAAAGGCATGGATATGTCGAATGGCTCGGTGAGCTTTTCCTCCCAGTATGCTGATCGCAGCACAATGGCGGAAAACGGTATCGAGGATGCACTCAGTTTCGTCGACCAGCCATTGCCGGACATGTACTCGGCGGAGCTTTCTTTGTTCGCCCTCGACGCGGGCATTAAGCTGCTGGAGGAGCGTCGGCCTGACATTCTTTATCTATCGCTAACGGATTTTATCCAGCACGCACATGCGCCCGGTACGCCTGTCGCTGACCAATTCTACAAAGATATGGATGCTCGTTTTGCCCGTATGTTGGAGCTGGGGGCTAACGTTGCGCTGACCGCCGATCATGGCATGGGCGACAAGGCGGACGAGAAGGGTGAACCGAACGTAATCTGGCTTCAGGATGTTCTTGATCAGGCGCTCGGAACCGACGCCACCCGGGTTATTTGCCCGATTACCGATGCATTTGTCGGCCATCACGGTGCATTGGGCGGCTTTGTTCGGGTTTACAATAACGGCAATACCCAGACTGACGCGGTCATCGAAGTCATAAAAGACATCCCCGGTATCGAGAAATGTTGGACGGCGGAGGGTGCCGCCAAAGAATTGGAGCAACCGCTGGACCGCGAAGGTGATGTGGCACTCGTGGGCGACAAGACAACGGTCATCGGCGGTCGCGCTGTTGATCATGATCTGTCCGCGTTGAAGGGGCATCGCCTAAGAACCCATGGCAGTTTGCACGAAGCGAACGTGCCGTTCTTTCTTTCAAAGCCGTTGAACGACGAGTACGCGGCCCGCGGCGAGAGCGGGTTGCGTAGTCACAACCTCTTTGAATTCGCGCTCAATGGCACAGTGTGAGCAAACAGATAATGATCAAAGATAGGACAGGCCGGGCCGCCGTCTATGATGCGCCCAACACACCATTTGTAATTCGGGAGTATCCGGTTCGCGATGTTAAGGCCGATGAGGTTCTCATCCGGATTACGATGGCGACGATTTGCCGGTCGGATATTCATTCCTACCACGGACATCGGCCAAACCCATGTCCGGGCATTCTCGGCCATGAGATTATCGGCATTATCGAGCAGCTGGGAGAAGACATTGGCCCGGATTTACGGGGCGATATCTTGGCGGTTGGTGATCGCGTCACCTGGACCGAATTTTTCCATTCCGGCGAGTCCTATTATACGGACGTCCATGACATGCCGCAAAAGGCCGACGGCGTGCGCAAGTACGGCCACGATCTGGCCGAGGAAGATCCTCATTTTTTGGGCGGGTTCGCTGAATATTGTTACATCCAGCCTGGCACCGGCATTCTCAAACTGCCCGATGAGATCTCAGACGAAGAAGCGACGCCTTTAAACTGTGGCACCGCAACAATGATTTCGGTAACCGAAGCCGCTGAAATTTCGGAAGGCGATACGGTGGTCGTGCAAGGGTTAGGGCTCTTGGGTCTTTACGGCTGTGCCATTGCTAAGGCGAAGGGCGCGCGGCTGGTAATCGGCCTTGATGCGGTCCCAGACAGGCTCGAAATGGTAAAGCGCTTCGGTGCCGATCACGCGCTCGATATTTGCGATAAAACGCCGGAAGAGCAGGTGGCCATGATCCGTGCGTTGTGTCCGCCTGATGGTGCGGACGCCGTGATTGAGGTGTGCGGGGTGCCCGCCGCGGTTCCCATTGGAATACGTATGTTGCGTGTCGGTGGACGATACGTGATCGCCGGATTGGTAAACCCGGACGCCCATATCAGTATCGATGGGAATGAAATTTTAAGACGTTGGATAACCCTTCGGGGCATCCATAATTATCACCCGCGTCATTTGGTGGAAGCGCTCGATTTCGTTATGGCCAATCGAGACCGGTATCCATTCGCGGAAATCGTCGACTCAAAATTCTCTCTGGATCAATTAGACGAGGCCTTCACAAAGGCCAGCGAGCGTTCGGTCCTGCGCGCAGCAATTATACCCTAAAGGAATATTTCTAATGAAACACACCGCCAAACCTATTCATGAAACCATGCGGATCGCTGGTGAGAAGGTAGATACCGATGAGCGCATCGAGGTTCTAAATCCCTACGATAATAGCGTGGTTGGCACGGTGCCGCGGGGACGTGCGGAACATGCGCGCCGGGCATTGCAAATCGCCGCTGATTATAAGCCGACGTTGACGCGCTATGAGCGCCAGAAAATTTTGATGCAGTCGGCGGAAATTATCATCAGCCGGAAGGATGAAATTTCCGATTTGATCACCGCCGAACTTGGCATTTCGAAGAAGGATTCATTGTACGAATGTGGTCGCGCCTACGATGTTTTTCATCTGGCAGGCCAACTTTGCATCCAAGATGACGGCGAGGCATTTTCCTGCGATTTGACGCCCCATGGGCAGAAGCGGCGTATTTTCACAACCCGTGATCCGCTTAGGGCTATCAGTGCTATCACGCCGTTCAATCATCCCATGAATATGGTTGCTCATAAAATTGCGCCGTCTGTTGCGACCAACAATTGCATGGTTGTGAAGCCGGCTGAAGCGACACCGCTGACCGCTCTGGTATTAGCTGATGTTCTCTACGAAGCTGGATTGCCGCCGGAAATGCTATCGGTTGTTACGGCCGTTCCGCAGGATCTTGATGACGAGATGATCGTTAACGAAAACGTTGCACTCGTCACCTTTACCGGTAGCGTGCCCGCTGGAAAATATATTGCCGATAGGCTTGGTTATCGACGTGGTGTGTTGGAGCTGGGCGGAAATTCGCCCTTCATCATTATGGAAGATGCTGACTTGGAGCGGGCAGCCACCATGGCGGTGGCCGGTGCGACCAAGAACTCAGGTCAACGTTGTACAGCGGTGAAGCGAATTCTTGCCGTTGAACCCATTGCCGATGAACTGGCCCAATTGATAACCAAGAAGGCTGCGGCGCTAAAATATGGTGACCCTATGGACCCCGAAACCGACGTGGGCACGGTGGTGAATGAGGATGCCGCCAAAATGTTCCAGCGTCGCGTGAACGATGCTGCCGAAGCTGGCGCAAACCTACTTCACGGCAATAATCGTGAGGGAGCGGTGTTTCCGCCGACCGTCATCGATAATGTACCGTTCGATTGTGAGTTGGTTTACGAGGAGACGTTTGGACCCGCCATTCCGATCATCCGGTGTAAGGACATGGATGAGGTTATTTCGGTTGCCAACTCAACGCCCTTTGGCCTGTCGTCGGGTATTTGCACGGACAATTGGACCTACATTAACCGATGCATCCAGGAACTGATCACGGGGACGGTTAACGTTTGGGAGGTACCTGGCTATCGCACTGAAATGTCGCCGTTTGGGGGCGTTAAAGATTCCGGGCTTGGATATAAAGAAGGCGTGGTAGAGGCGATGAAAAGCTATACCAACATTAAGACCTTCTCTGTTCCCTGGGGCTGATAGGCGCGCTTTTCATCCCGCGCCTAATCAGCGCGGCTGGGGCTGGTCTAATTGCGTAAGTCCATGCTCAAGGCGTGTAAAGAATTCGTCGCAAACCGCCTCATCATGCGCGAGCGATAGATACAGTTTCGTGCCCATGGGGTTGAGGAAAACGCCGTTTTCGAACAATGCCAACATCAAGACGCGTCCTTTGGCCTTGTCGCCTTTGAACGTAGACCGGTAATCGAATACCGGTTCGGCTGAAAAGACAATTTGAGCCAATGGACCATCGCCTATGACTTGAGCGGTAATTTGACGGTCACGCAAAACACGGCGAACCCCTTCCCGGAGATAGTCACCGAGGCCATGTAGATGTTCGTACGTTCCTTCTTGAGCATAGACGCTGAGGGCGGCGCGGGCTGCTGCGGTGCAAACAGGATTGCCGCCCAAGGTAGATGCCATCCAGACATAGTCGTCGGTGCCAATCTGATGTTCGTTCATCAATTCCATAATGTCGGCCCGCCCGCCGAACGCGCCAATGGGATAACCGCCCCCCATTGCCTTGCCATACGCGATGAGGTCAGGCACGACGCCGTAATATTCCTGCGCGCCGCCATAGGCGAGACGGAAGCCGGTCACCACTTCGTCGAATATCAACAACACGCCATGTTGCGTGCAGGCCTCGCGTAAACCTTCGAGAAAACCGGGGACAGGTGGCGTGCAACGTTGCAAAGGCTCAACAATGACCGCCGCTAAATCAGCCACATATGCGCTAATGATCTGTTGTGTCGTTTCCAAATCGTTAAACGGTGCGATCAATAATGAATCGACAGCGCCTGGCGTGCCGGCGCTGGTGAGTTCAGGGGTCGGAAAGGCCTTCATCTTCTGAGGGAATAGGCTTGTAACACCCGCTTCATTGGCGCCGTGATAGGCCCCCTCAAATTTTAATATTTTTGGTTTGTCGGTAAAGGCCCGGGCCAAGCGCTGGCAGTACATGGTCGCTTCTGTGCCTGAGGCGCAAAATCGCAACCGCTCCGCTGCTGGGCTAACACGTTGGATTTCTTCCGCCAATGCCAGGACCTGTCGGTTGAGATAGGCGAAATTGGACCCTAAAGCCGCTTGTTCGCAAACCGCTTCGACAACTTCCGGCCTTGCGTGACCAACCAAACAGGAGCCCCATCCCATGGAGAAGTCGAGATATTCTTTGTCGTCGGTATCCCACAGGCGACACCCTTCGCCGCGTGCGATCGCAACAATCTGCTCAGGCGGTAGTCCAAATTCTCCATTGGAGATGCCCGCAGGAAATACCGCATGGGCACGCTGACTGACGTCCGTCATCGTTCGATACTTCCATTGTTAGTTATGACGCTATTGCCGTCTCTGATTTTACGGGGCTGCAGTTCGTTATTCCCATATCGGCCAAGACAGTTTCGATGGCGGCCAACGCTTCTTTGATGACCTCGGAATCGAGCCTCCCAATGCAGCCAACACGAAACGACTCTACTTCCGTGAGTTTGCCGGGGTAGATCGCAAATCCCTTATCGTTCAACCGATCATAAAATTCGGCGAATTCAAAGTTCGGATCATCCGGCGTCAGAATTGTAACAATAATAGGCGCCTGAAGAGCGTCCGGCAGTAACGTCTGGAAACCGAGTGTGCGTAGTCCGGCTAACAATGTGTCGCAATTCTCACGATAGCGCGCGTATCGGCCTGCAATCCCTCCTGCAGCCTCGAATTCGTCGAGGGCTTGGTCGAAGGCGGCGATGACATGGGTCGGCGGCGTAAATCGCCATTGTCCGTTGGATTCCAATGCTTGCCATTGATCGTAAAGGTCGAGGCTGAGTGAATGGGCATTCCCTTTGCAGGTCGCCAGGAGCGATTCTCGGATTAGGGCAAAGCCCATGCCCGGAACGCCCTCGAGACATTTGTTGGCTGACGCGATGACAGCATCATATGGCACTTGCTCAGGTGCTAGCTCAATGGCGCCAAAACTACTCATGGCGTCAATTATTGACAGACGTCCTTGGTCGGCTACGGTCTGTGCGATCCCCTCGATTGGATTCAAAATGCCAGCGGTGGTCTCGCAATGGACGGCGACGACATGTGTAATGTCCGGCGATTCAGATAATTTAGCCGCAAGCGCTTCAACATTTACCGGCACATGTTCCGGTGTCTCGAGACATTCTCGTGCCCGACCGAGGTAATCGAGAATCTTTGCGATCCGCGTCCCGTAAGCGCCGTTGATTAAAACTAATGTCTTGCCGTCTTTCGGAATTAACGTCCCTAACGTCGCTTCCACAGCGAATGTTCCACTTCCTTGAACTGGGACGCAAACATGAGTGTCTGCAACTCTCGCGATCTTTAGAAGCCGCTCGCGGATACGGGTATTCATTTCAACAAACGCGCTATCGCGTGATCCGTAATCCCGTAACATCGCTTTTTTAGTTTCAGCCGATGTGGTTAGCGGTCCTGGAGTCAGGAGCCATGGGTCTTGTCTGTTTGCCATTGTTTCAGCCGTTCGGTTGGGATTGAAGTTTTGCCTTGAGCAGTATGAGGAGGGACCTTACCATAGGTCAAATCACTAATTTCTATAAAAATCATAGAGAAAACAAATGTATTATACGCAGCTACGCGCTTTCCATGCAGTCGCAATATATGGCGGTTTCTCCAAGGCGGCAACGCAACTTAGGCTGGCTCAGCCATCAATCTCAGCACACGTACGTACGCTGGAAAATGATTTCGGCGTACTTTTGTTTAATCGACGTAAGCGGTCCGTGCAACCGACTGAACTTGGGGAACAATTACTGCGGGTTACCCGGCGTCTAATAGAGACCGAACAAGAGGCAATTGAGTTGCTGACCGAAACACAGGTCTTGAAACGAGGGTTTTTAGCGCTGGCGGCAGACGGTCCGACCCATGCAATCCCTCTAATTGCCCACTACCGACAGCAGTACCCTGGCGTCAAAGTGATCCTGAAGACCGGGAATACACGGGAGGTCCATGATTGGTTGATCGATTTCAAGGCGGATGTTTTGGTTGCCGCCCAAATGCCTAAGGATGATCGATTGGTACAGGTAACACTTCGGCGCGATCCAATGGTCGCTTATGTTAGTGCCTCGCACCCCTGGTCAAGACGCAAGGGTGTTTCGCTCGAAGAGTTTGCTGATACATCCGTTGTCATCCGTGAAAAGGGATCAACAACGCGACATTTGCTGGAAGACGAATTGACACGTCGCAATATTCAGCCGGCCGATTTTTTCGAGGTTGATGGTCAAGAAGCGGCCCGCGCCGCCGTTGCAGCAGGGCTCGGTGTTGGCATTATATCCAAACCGGAGCTTGGCAATGATCCGGGCCTAGTACCCTTACGCCTAAATGACTGCAAAATCGAAATGGAAGAGGTCATTGCCTGCCTCAAAGAGCGGCAGCATTTAAAGATCATCCAGTCCTTTATCGACTTGGCAAAGATTCAAACCCGCGCAGCTCGCACGAAACCGAAAATCTAAGTTCCACTATGCGCGTCTTGGCGCGTCTTGCCGTAACAGCGACGCACTATGGCTGGTAATCCACGTAAACTGGACTGCTCCAAGCACGATGGAAATCGCGTTGCACAACGCGAACGAAATACGCATGTGGACCAGCATCAAGATCCTGCTCAACCACATCATCGATAACCACATCGCAAACGTCGCCGGTGCAATGGAGTGTGGAGACTTCAACTATTTGGTCCAGGCCGCCAAATTCAGCGTGCACGTCATCGGCTCGCGCTTCACCGAGTGTGAAATCGAACTCTGCCGGGCCGGCTTTAAAGTGGATGCGTGCATCATCTGGGGCATCTACCGTTAGCAATACGCCCTCAATTTGCCCTGAAGTCACTGATAGCCAATCAACAGCCGTATCGCTCGTGTTCTTGATGCCGTATTTGGCGGTATACATGTTGAGTGGTTCTGCTGACACAATGCGCCCGCTATCTAGCGTAAGTCCGCCGTGCCAATTCATAAACCGGCCACGATCTTGGGTGTTCGCCCCGCTCCATAAAACGCGAATTTGATTCTTGTCGCGCTTTGGAGGGTTCGGTGTGATCCGGTGAATTTCCCGCGTGCGGTTATAGATTATAATTTCATCCACTGGTGCCGTGCCGTAAACCCGGCCCTTAAGCCGTGGTGGGTTTTTAGCCGAATAGGCGACGCCCATAGGGTGGTCGTCCGCTCCAAAATTCAACACGATCCTGGCGCCGGTTGTTGCGTAGCAATGGCGCGCCATCATCCCGTCATAGATGCCTTCGCGGGTTTTTGATTGGCTGTATACGGCACCAAGGCCACCCAAAATGGTCATTTCCGGCGTTGATGGGTAGGCGAGGCCCGGTCGACAAGTATGATCGTCGCTCGCGCCGACCACGCCGATTTTTTTATCCGTCTGTAAAAACTCGAATAATCGCCATTCGAAGATGCCATGGTTGGAGCAAATCTCGAAGATCGGTTCAATGTCCGGCGCCTGTACCGTATAATCAGATTTACGCCCGCCAATATGTGGCACTAAAATGACCTTGCGCCCGGTCTCTTTTATGTAAGCACGGATGCGTTCTTGTAGTTCGGTTGCCGAAACACACTCGGTTTCATCGGGGTTTCCCGAAAATTCGTCCGGTCCAAGTTGCCAGTGATTACTGCGAAAAATGGGGCCGTCATCGTCCAAGTAGAGGACATTGCGGTCGCCGCCGGCGCCTGTCGGGCCGGACCATTCATAGCCGAAATAGGTGATGAACCGACCCGGTTCATGATGCTGTTTCGCGGCATCGCGAACTTCGGCGTAATCCTCATCTGAAAGGATCCAATCATTTCCCTGGTGGGTGGTGAAATCGATCGCGGCTAAATCACGTGCATAGCTAAAGTACTCGTACGGCGAACCGATTCCGACGGTAGAAGCGGTTTGTGCCTGTGTGTCACCCCAACAGATTTCTTCGGTTACGCTTTCGCTCACGATGATGGGATTGGAAATAGCTAGGGTTTTCTTCCCGTCGCTTAAGGTTAAGCGACGAATGCCTGTTCCTTCGAGGGTCACGCCATCGAGCCAAGTGGCCCGGCCGCTTTCTGCGGTCAACGAGACTTCCACCGTCGGGTCGGCATCCAAAGTTAACCCACTGGCATCGACCGGCGTTGGATTGCCGAATTTGTCGTTGCCCCGGACCTGTACTCGGAATGCCTCGCCTGAAGCGACGAGAGAGGGGGCCACGACCGTGTAGGATTCGGAGGGACCACTTAACACTTGAAAGTACGGCGATACGTTATAAACGCGTTTGTATACGCCGCTGCTTATAGGATCGACAAAAACGGCAAAATCGCACTCGGATTCAGGAAAAGACTGGACCTTCATTCCCGTCGAGCCGCCCGACATCTCGCCGAGATTTATGGTGATTGTATCGTCTGGATAAAGCGGTCCCTCTAAAATGCGGATTACGATGACCGCGTTAAAAGGGCGTTGATGCCCCTTGGGGTCGAACGATGCTTGGAGTTTCGTATCCTTGCGAGAACAGGTGACCGACGCGAAATTGTCCGCCGTCGGATCATCAAACTGTGCCTGCCCGAAATCCGCCTGACGACGGGTTCCGATTCTTAAACCACTGCCCACATCCATGGCATAAGCACCAACCGTATAGGTGATCGTCCAGCTCGAATAGGTTCCCACCAGCACGTCTTCAGTCGGCGTGACCGCGATCATTCCCCAAGTGCGACAGGTCGACTGGTCGTGATTTCGTTGGGTAAATTTACTCATGTGGGTGTTTGCCTTTCCGAATCAGCGTCGCACGTTAATTTTTACATATAGAAAAAATGTATGATGATAATAGGTTAGTTGTATTTTTTCTATTTTAAGCTTTCTGCCATAATAAGCAAATGCTTGGTCAGGCTAAAAAATAATTTCCTCGGAGACTTATTATGCGAGCATCGGATTTTCGGCTTTAAGTCAAAGGGCGGCTAGAAGCTTTGGCAAAAAAGAGGGTGCCGAAGAACTCTTCGTCTACACTCTGGTCAAGAACATCAATATGTGACGTTAGGGTTTGTAACCGTTCGTAAAATTTGCGTCGAGAAATGTTGGAAACAAGAGGATATTCTTCCCATAATCGGTCAAGATCAGGGTTGGTCTAATTAGAAGTAGGGAGGTAGGGTTGAGTTAATGCCCAAGGGAACAAACGGTAGTCAAGCCGCAAGCCAAGCATTGGACGACTTAGAGCCTATGGTCGAACCGGATATGGTCGAACTGGAAACGCCGACCTATCGCGGCGATGTGATTGCGGCTGCCTTATGTTGCGCCGCTGGCATCATTGGGTATTTCATTTTGGTTCCTGCGGCTGTTTATGTACCGCCGCAATTTCTTGGCACCGTTAATTCACCGGCTTTTCTCCCCAATATGTTATTTTCGGTATTAACCGTCCTATCTGCGATTTATTTGGTGAAAAGCGTTCTGATATGGCGGCGAAGTGACCCTCAAGGGCGTGCGCCGTTGTCCGATTGGGGGTTTGCTCTCGGCACCGCGGGTATTTGTATCGGCTATATCGCGGCAATCTATATTGTCGGTATGACCACGGCTTCAGCGTTGTGCGTTGCGGTAATGGTCTATTATTACGGCGAACGACGGTTTTCGGTGATTGGGTTGATCGCGTTGATTATGCCCATATTACTTTGGGTCTTTTTCGTCAAAGTCGCCCACATTCTTTTCCCAACACCCATCATACCGTTCTTTGAGATATTTCTCACATCGGCGCCGCTTGAAGAAAGCTGGCAAAGTGCAGTTGCCGGCCCTTGGGCATGGCGTTAGGGGCGTGGGCGAATGATTGACTTTAATATCCTACTACTCAGCCTTGCGAAAATCGCCAGTTGGGAGGTGTTTGCAGCCTGTTTCGCCGGTGTTGTTTGGGGCATGTTTGTCGGCGTTACGCCTGGACTAACGGGCATTATGGCTGTTGTCATTGCGTTGCCGCTGACCTTCTTTATGGACCCGGTAACGGCAATCGCGCTCTTACTCGGTATTTATGTAACGGCGATTTACGGCGGCTCGGTCACGGCAATCATGATTTCAACCCCGGGCACCCCAAATGCCGCTGCGACGGTACTAGATGGGTATCCTCTCGCACGCCAAGGCAAAGCGCGCAAAGCCCTGGAAATGGCGCTTTACGCGTCGTTTGTGGCAGGTATCCTATCGACCGGTATCGCATTGGTAATGTTCCCGATCGTCGCCACTTTCGCGCTTGAATTCGGCGCGCCGGAGGTGTTTGCGGTGATCGTCTTTTCCATCACCATCATCGCCGGTGTATCGGGAGAGTCATTATTAAAGGGATTAATCGCCGCGGCTTTTGGATTTTTACTTGCGACCGTCGGGCAAGATCCCATCCATGGTTCCAGCCGCTTCACCTTTGGCGTACATGATTTCCAAGCGGGCATGCATATCTTAACGTTGCTTGTCGGCCTTTTTACGATCCCTGAGATCATGCTCCGTGGCGTTGAGGCCTTCAAAGCCAAGAAGGTAGTTACAATTGGCGAAATGGGTCCACGGATGACGTTTCGCGAATTTATCAGCTATTGGCGCACTTACCTGCGATCCTGCCTCGGCGGAAGTTTGCTCGGCGCCTTGCCCGGCCTTGGTGGAAGCCCCGCCGCGTTTTTAGGCTATTTCATGGCAGAGCGTTTTTCAAAGACGCCACAAGATTTCGGCAAAGGGTCGCTCGATGGCATCGCCGGCGCGGAGGCCGGCAACAATTCGGTCTGTGGCCCCGCCCTGGTACCCATGATGAGCCTTGGCATTCCCGGTGATACTACAACAGCGGTTTTGATGGGCGCTCTCATCGTCCACGGTCTCAATCCGGGGCCGTTGTTGTTCGAATCCAATCCCGAATTTATCTACAGCGTCTTTCTTTTGTTGTTTGTCTCTTTAATTTTCCTACTTTTCGTCGGCACCGGGGTGATCCGCTTGGCGAAGTGGGTGGTTCGGATGCCGACCCAAGTACTGTTTCCCGCGGTTTTAATTCTTGCCACCTACGGTACCTATGCGGTGCGCGGCACTATGGTTGACGTACTCGCTATGTTCGGGGTGGGCTTTTTAGGGTTTTTGCTACGTATTCAAAAGATACCGGCTGCTCCATTCGCGATAGCCTTTATCCTTGGTCCCTTGTTTGAGAATGAGCTGCGTAAATCCCTCATTATTTCGCAAGGCTCGATCGATATCTTCTTTAATAGCTGGATATCTATATTATTTCTCAGCCTTGCCGCCTTTAGTGCCTTGGCATCGGTCTATTTACATTCGCGCTTACAAGGGAGCACGGTAACCCGAATTATCACTGACTAAACGACGCTAAAAAGAGTTCAAATTTAGAACTGCGATTTAAATCTCAGATGGAGGAAATAATGCATAGGACTATGAAGCATTTGATTAGGACAGTCGGAGGTTTGGCTATTGGCCTTGCTCTCACTGGTGCGGCAGGCGCGGACGAATATCCCAGCAAGCCGATTAAGCTCATCGTGCCGTCAGGCGCCGGTGGTTCCACCGATACGGCAGCGCGCATTCTCGCCATCAACATTCCCGACCACATTGGCCAGCCGGTGGTGGTTTCGAATATCAAAGGCGCCTCAGGCGGCGTTGGCACAAATGTCGGCATTAAGGCGAAACCCGATGGTTACACGCTGATGGAAGGCATGATCGGTGGTCATGTGCTGCATCCGGCGATGAATTTGTCGACCGGTTACACGCCGGCTGACTTAACGCCGATCGCCATGACGCAAATGAACCCGAATGTTTTGGTCGTTAAAGCGGATTCTCCTTACAAGAATCTTAAAGACCTTTTAGCGGCGATCAAAGCCAAGCCCGGCAAACTGAAATTCTCCCATGCCGGTGCCGGTAGCATTCATTTTTTCGGTATTCATCTTTTGCTGCAAAAAGCTGGCCTGAAAAAAGACGCCGCCATTGCCATTCCCTATAAGGGTGGCAAACGGTCGATGGCCGGCTTATTACGCGGTGAGGCTGATTTCCATCAAACCAATTTGGTTTCGGCGATCAGTTTTATCAAAGCAGGTAAAGTTCGCGCGCTTGCGGTGACCACCAAAGAGCGCCTGAAGTCTTTCAAGGATATTCCGACCTATACCGAACTTGGGTATCCCGGTGTTGATATCTTCGGTTGGCGTGGCATCGTTGGTCCTCCGGGATTGCCGAAAGCGATTGTCGACAAATGGGCCGCCGCTATCAAAGCCACCATGAAACGAAAAGGCTGGAAAAAGATGGTCAAGGCCGTCGGTGACATCCCGCGCTATATGGGACCTGCTGAGTATAAAGCGCACATCGACAAGGATTTTAAACGCTACCGTCAAATGGCGACGGATTTAGGCATCCTCGTTAAATAGGTGCGACTGTTTAAGTTCCAGATGCGTCCGGCCGACCTGTTGGTTAGCCGGGCGCATTCTTTTGTTCAATAACTTGATTGGATTTCGAAATGCCCCAGCGCTCTGAAAAGAAGCCGAACCTACTCTTTGTGTTTGCTGATCAATTGCGCGCCGGTTCCGTCGGCTACACTGGTGAGGAAGCGGTAAAGACACCGAATATCGACAGGTTTGCGAGCGAGGGCACCGTTTATTCCAATGCCGTTTCGCCGTTGCCTGTGTGTGGCCCTTATCGGGCGGCGCTTTTGACCGGACGGACACCAACCTCGACCGGCCTTACAATCAATGACGTTGCGCTCAAAACCAATGAAGTGAGCATCGGCCATTGCTTTAAAGCATCTGGATATGACACAGCCTATATCGGCAAATGGCATCTCGATGGGCCCGACCGCACCGCACCTGTTCCGCCGGGGCCACGCCGGCAGGGTTTTGAGTATTGGATGGGCGCCAACTTCGAGCATAATTACAACCGGTCCTATTTTACGGACGATGATGGCAATTTAAAAATTTGGCAGGGATGGGATGCGGACGCGCAGACGACGCATACGATTGATTATTTAAAGACCCGAGACACTGAAAACCCGTTTTGCTTGGTTCTGTCTTGGGGGCCACCGCATCACCCGTATCGTCTGGTGCCACAAAACTATCTCGACATGTACGACCCCGACGCCATCGAAGGACGGCCCAACTGTCCCGAAGTGCCACGCGAGGACCTGCATGGCTACTACGCTCAGACCACGCTTCTCGACGATCAGTTTCAGCGCCTGTTAGACGCGCTAGACGAAATGGGTATCCGCGATGACACCATCGTCGTGTTTACCTCTGATCATGGCGACATGCATGGCTCCCACGGTCTCTATAAAAAGCAGTGGCCCTGGAGCGAGGCCAGCAAGGTGCCGTTCGCAATCCAGTATTCCGCCAGCGTGCCACAAGGGAAAACAATCGATACGCCCATCAGCGCCATTGATGTGATGCCGACGCTGTTGGGGCTCGCGGGATTGCCGGTGCCGGATCGGGTAGAAGGTGTCGATCTATCGCCTTACCTGACGGGCGCGGAGGCCGATGCGCCGGAATCCGTGTTGATCATGAATCCCACACCGTTCAGCATTGGCGATCCCCGTGGTGAAGATCAGTATCCGGATTTCAAGGGCATGCGCTTCGAATATCGCGGTGTCATTACGGATCGCTACACCTATGTCCGCACCATCGATCAGCCCTATATGCTCTACGATAATCAGGCGGACCCCTATCAATTGAAAAATTTGATTGAAGAGCCGGGGTTAGCCGATGAGCGCGCTCGTCTCGATGCTCTCATGCTCGCCCACATGGCGAAAATCGGCGACGACTTTTCACCACGCGATTTCTACTACGAGAAATTCGGCATTGAATTCGATCATCGCGGCAAGGTCGTCGATTTGGTCGAAAACATTTATAACCGCGCCGGTTAATATTGGGCGCTAGAGCGGTTGTTGTTTCCTTACCTCTGTCGAACTTCCGTCAGAAATTCTTGTACGGCCGATTTGAGTTCGGTTGCCTGACCTGAGAGTTGACCTGCCAGTGTTTGGACGATATCGGCCGCATCTCCCGTATCGTTGGCAGCGTTGTTTACTTCGGAAATCGTGACGGTTACCTCCTGCGTGCCGACGGCGGCTTGTTGTGCATTTCTGGCGATTTCTTGGGTCGCGGCGCCTTGTTCTTCGACGGCGGAGGCGACCGCAGTCGAGGTCTCCGAGATGCGGCCGATGACGTTAACGATGGCTTCAATCTTGCCTGAGGTATCGCCGGTGCGGCCTTGAATTCCTGTTATTTTGGCGGCGATTTCCTCTGTCGCTATGGCAGTTTGGGTCGCTAGTGTTTTAACTTCGCTCGCGACAACTGCAAAACCTTTGCCCGCTTCGCCGGCGCGTGCGGCTTCAATGGTGGCATTCAATGCCAGCAGGTTGGTTTGTTCTGCTATGTCTTGGATCAGATTGACGACACTCCCAACCTCCTGCGCTTCTCCTGCGAGTATTTGAACTGCGGCCATTGATGCTTCGGCTTGCCCCACTGCATCGTTTGCGATTGTTGAGGCGTGGCTGATTTGTTGCGAAATCTCACTGACAGAACTACTCAGCTCTTCGGCGGATGACGCCATGGTTTGCACATTGGCCGACGCCTGTTCGGCGGCGGTTGCAACGGTTGAGGAGTGCTCGCTGGTGCTGGAGGCGTTATTGGTGAGTGTGGTTGCCGTTTGGGTGAGTCTTTGGGCAGCGGTGGCGACCTGCTCAAGGAGTTGGGCGACCTGTATTTCGAAACTTTTTATTCTGCGATTGATCGCTTCTGCGCGCTCTAGCTTTGCTTGGTTCTCGGTCACCTGGGCCGCGGCCAGTTCTTTTTGCGCGATGCCATTTTTCTGGAAGATCTGTAGAGCCTCGACCATTTCACCAAATTCATTCTTGGTGATGGGCGGTAATTTAGTATCGAGTTCGCCTTCTGCAAGCGATAGCATGGGCGTGACGACTGATCGGAAGCCTTGGGTCACCGTGCGAATAATAACAATCGACAGGCCAACAGCGAAAAGCAGGCCAATGACGCTAAGCGCCAGCAATGTCCACATGGCGCCGGAGGCATCATTACGAATAGCCCTCATCTGGGTCAGCAACGTGCTGGAGAGAGCATTTTCGACCTGTTTGAGGCCGTTGATCTTTTTTGTGATGGCGTTGAACCAATGCTTGCCGGTAACGCCCTTCAGGTCGCCGGATAGGCCGCCGGCACTTGCAATAGCGCGAAGCCGTTCGACCTCGCGCGCCGCGGCGCTATCCATAACGCGATTGAAGATGTCTTTTTGTTTTGCCGTAGCGAAGGAGAGAAAGACGTTATTGTAAACACTCTGGGCGACGATCAAGGCCTTATACTTATCCATCGCTTTTAAGGTAAATTTGCCGGATGAAAAGCCGTTGGCACCCACGGCGCGTTCAATGCCCGCGCGTTCCTTGCCCTGTAGAAAATTCGTGTAACCAACGATGCGAGAGACAATCAGCGGGTCGGGGCTGATATTTGCCATGCTGCCGATTACGTTTAGGTTTTTGGCGTTCAGGCCGGTGTAGAAGCCGATTGCTTTCGGCGCGGGAATACTTAGATCATCGACCTGCGCGCGGACATCCTCCAGTTTACTGAGTGTTGCCAGAAGGTCCTTGAAGTCTTTGACGAAAGCGGGCCAAAATCGTCCGGCTGGAAGCTTGAGCGGTATTGATCGAAGTCAGAGCGCTTTTGGTCTGTCAGATTGCGCTGTGCCGCCAGTTCCGAACGGAACCGCGTCCCTTTCGAACCAACAAACACCGCCGTTGCCCCGCGTTCTTTCTGTTGTTCATGGACGAGGTTACTCATTTTGACAGAAAGCGAGACCAGTTGCGATAAGCGGTCCAAGCCTTGGATATGCTGGAATTCTTGCAGAACCAATTTGGATGCGAAAATCAAGGCGACCAAAAGAGGCACCAACACCACGAGTAAGAAGGCACGGGATATTTTAATATTCTTCAATATTTGCATGTGGCCTCTCCGTGAAAGGTGTCTGCATACCTTTCCAAGGTTATTGATAAAATAATGGAATCGTGAATTTTACGTGCGTTGGAACTTATCGGAAATGAAGCGAGCTGATCGCTGTTTTCAGGCATGAAAGTCCTAGTAAATTCCTTCAACCGGGAAAAATAAATTTGGTAAATATGTAGATTATTAGAATCGTAGTTGGAACAATTTATTAACCATAATAAATTGTTAATCATCTAATATGTGGTTTCTGCATGATAAGGGGCCCTTTAATGCGAAAGAATTCTTCTGTATGGTGGAAGGTCTTTCTATGAAACCAATTAATCTTCGTATGATTGAGGCTTTTCGGACCGTCTATATGGCGGGCACGACGTCAGCCGCCAGCGAAATCCTGAATATGACCCAGCCGGCCGTTAGTCGGCATATCATGGCATTGGAAGAGCGTGTGGGGTTTGCCCTTTTTAACCGCGACGCACGGCGTTTGAAGCCGACCCCGGAAGCCATGATGATGGTGGATCTGGCTCATTCGGTGCATGGGGAAGTTGAGCGCTTTTCACAGGTAGCAGAGGGTGTTCGGACGTTACAGCGTGGGCACCTTCGCATTCTTGCAAATACCACGATGGCGCGTGGGTTGGTACCCGGCGCTTTATCCAAATTTCAAGATACGTATAAAAATGTGTCGGTCTCAGTGGATATAATGATCAAGAATGAAATGGCGCAACGGGTGGCGGCGCAACAGTTCGACATTGCCCTCATCAACTTACCTTTCGATTATCCCGCCGACAGAAAAGTAGAATTCGCGCCGCTAGACGGTGTCGCTATCGTTCCGCGTGGGCATCCTTTAGCGGAGCTGGAAACGATATCCGCAGAGGATTTTCAAGATTATCCCTTTATATCGCTAGCGCTTGGCATAGGGGGGCGAGAGTTGGTTGATGAAGCGTTCGTGCGGGCCAAGGTGACGCGAAATATTTTGACTGAAGTCCAAACCCGCACGCTATGCTGTGATTTCGTTGCAGCCGGGTTAGGGGTGGCGGTGGTTGACCCGGCAGTGGCGTGCGCGACCGAATCGCTCGGTATCGAGATTCGACCGTTCACGCCCCGCATTCAGTATGACTTCGGTATTATTTATCCAATCGTAAGCATACCATCCCAATCCGCCCGTGCGTTCGAGGCTTGTGCAAACGCTGAGATGACCCGCCTCCTGACGCGTTTCCAATCAGACAAATAAAGACCCGGAAATCGTTTCTCCTGTGGCAGAGCCTATTGTCACTAAGTAATTTTGCGCGCGGAGCTCGGTCCCGGTACAATTTGGGCCATTGAATATGGCGGCGGATATGGCGGCGCTTGGCGGGTGCTTGGCTTAACATCAGAATTAATAATGAGGCTCAACGATGCCCCTGGATATTGGCGATACGCTCCCTGAAATGACATTCGCAACGGATGGTGGGGGCGAAATTTCAACCGTGTCACTGCGCGGGGAAAACCTGATCCTCTATTTCTACCCTAAGGACAATACGTCGGGCTGCACCGCTGAAGCGTGCGACTTTCGTGACGCTATGGAAGAATTTCAACACGCGAACGCCATTGTTGTTGGTGTTTCTAAGGATAGCGTTCGCAAGCACGATAATTTTAAGGCGAAGAACAATCTGCCGTTTACGCTCATAGCCGATGAAGACGGCACACTCTGCGAACTGTTCGGTGTGTGGCAGGAGAAGAAACTCTATGGCCGCACCTATATGGGTATCGAACGCTCGACATTCCTGATTGATAAGGCGGGCGTGGTGCGTGAAGCCTGGCGAAAGGTACGCGTTAAAGGACATGTAGCGGCGGTACTTAAGGTCACCGAAGCGTTTTAGGGAATGAGTACCGCCGCGCCGGTGAGCTTGCCGTCGCGCAGCCGGCACAGTGCTTCGTTGGCCTCGGTCAAGGGAAAGGTCGTGACGTGCGTTTCGATCGGCACCTGCGGTGCCAGCGCCAGAAATTCCTCGGCATCCCGCCGGGTCAGGTTGGCGACCGAGAGGATCGCGCGCTCACCCCAGAGATCCGCATAGGGAAAAGCGGGGATGTCACTCATATGGATTCCGCCACAGACCACGCGCCCGCCCTTGCGTATCACCTTTAGCGCCGCCGGCACCAGCGCTCCGACGGGGGCGAAGATCAGCGCAGCGTCTAAATCGACGGGCGGCTTCTGATTGCTGTCACCGGCCCAGACGCAGCCGAGCTCGCGCGCAAAGGCCTGTGCGGTGGTGTCGCCGGGTCGGGTGAAGGCGTAGGTTTCGGCCCCTTGATGTTGGGCGACTTGGGCCGCGATATGGGCGGCAGCGCCGAAGCCATAAATACCAAGCCGTTTTTCCGGTGCTGTCAGCTCCGCTAGTTTGAGCGAGCGATACCCGATCAGGCCGGCGCAGAGCAGGGGCGCTGCCTCGGCATCGCTATAATCGCCGTGAATGACGAAACAATATTAGGCGTTGGCCAGCGTGTAATCCGCGTAGCCGCCATCGATCGTATAGCCGGTAAAGCCGGGATGCTCGCAGAGATTTTCCCGGTCGGCGCGGCAATGGGAACAGGTGCCGCACGTATGGCCAAGCCAGGGAATACCAACCCGGTCTCCGATATCGAAATGGGTGACGCCGTCGCCGACCTCACACACTGTGCCGACGATCTCGTGGCCCGGGACGATGGGTAGTTTGGGCTCGGTGAGATCGCCGTCGACGACATGCAGGTCGGTTCGACAGACGCCGCATGCTGCCACTTTGACCAGCACTTGGCCCGTCGTCGGCTGCGGTCGATTAATCGTGCGGTAGCGGAGAGGCTGGCCCGGCTTTTCCAGTACCATGGCGGTCATTGTCGGCATTGCGCGCTCCCTTTCGTCCCCGGAGAAATCTATCGTCCCCGGAGAAATCTATTCTACATCTGTACTCAAGCATTGCGCTATCGACGCCCATCCTCACAAAGGGTAGACAATAAACACCTTTTGGCCCGATCCGCTCTCACATCTCCGGATGCTTCATGACGCCGCTGCCCTCGCAACTCAAAGGCATTCTGTTCCTGATCGTCTCGGGCGCCATCTTGTCTTTTACCGATGGGCTCGCGAAATATTTGACCGGGCGTTTGGTTATCGGCGAGATCATTTTTTTTCGGGCTTGCTTCGTCTTCATGCCGGTCTGCCTGATGATCTGGTGGCGGGGCGGGTTGTCTTCACTTCGGGTGAATAGTTGGCGGGCTCAAATCGCGCGGGCCGCTTGTGTGGTTGTCACCACCTTCATGTTTTTGGCCGCGACCAGTTCCCTGCCATTAGCCGATGCTATTGCGATCCTGTTCGCATCGCCGATATTTATCACCGCCATGGCGCCGGTAATGCTTGGCGAACAGGTCGGTTGGCGACGTTGGACCGCAGTGTTGGTGGGGTTCTCGGGTGTCGTCCTTATGGTCAGGCCGGGTAGTAACCCGCTCGTTTGGTCGGCAATGTTGGCATTGGGCGCCACGTTTGTCTTATCTATCCGCGATGTTATTACGCGGCGTATGTCTGGCACGGAATCAACAAGCGCTATCATGGCGGTGTCGACCGGCTGTATTTTGCTTTGCGGGCTGGTCACCTGGCCGCTTAGTTGGTTGGTGCCCGTTATCGGGGTTTGGCGGATGCCAACTTTTGAGGAATTTGGTCTCTTGGCGTTGACTGGAACTCTGCAAGGCGTGGGTCAGTATTTCATGGTTACGGCGTTTCTATTAGCGGAAGCGGTGGTGGTTGTTCCGTTCCGCTATTTTTCACTGATCTTCGCGGTGTTGTTCGGCTATCTGCTGTTCGGCGATGTGCCTGAGCCCATCATGTTTGCCGGTGCGGCCGTGGTCGTCGGCAGCGGGCTATATATCTTTCAGCGGGAAGTGCGGATGGCCAGACAGGCACGATCCAAAGTCTAATATGCCCGTTCAATGGCGAAGTCGATGGCCGCCAACATGGCGTCTTTCATGGGGCAATCGCGGAACAGACCGAGTGCGTCGCGGGCGATGGCACCGTAATGTCGCGCACGGTCGACCGTGTCGTGCAAGGCATTGTGTTTTTCCATGAGTGCCATGGCGTGTTGTAAATCGCCGTCTTCTTGATCCAACTCTTCGAGCGTACGACGCCAGAAAACTCGTTCCTCTTCGCTGCCGCGTCGCCAAGCTAATACGACAGGCAAACTAATTTTACCTTCGCGGAAATCGTCGCCGACCGTTTTGCCAAGGGCTTCTTCGTCTGCGGAGTAATCGAGCACGTCGTCGATCAATTGAAAGGCGATGCCGAGATTCATGCCATAGCTTTCGAGCGCTTGTTCTTCGGCCTGTGGGCGTTCGGCGACCACGGCGCCGACACTAGCGGCGGCGGCAAACAGCGTCGCGGTCTTGGCGCGAATGACGTCCAAATAGGCTTCCTCACTAGTCTCGGTGTCGTTGGTGGTCAGCAATTGCATGACCTCGCCTTCGGCGATCACCGCAGAGGCATCCGATAGAATCTTCAGGACGCGTAGCGAGCCGTCGGCCACCATGATTTGAAAGGCGCGTGAAAACAGAAAGTCACCGACTAGCACGGAGGCTTGATTTCCCCAGACTGCATTGGCGCTGTCCTTACCGCGCCGCAGTATGGATTCGTCCACCACATCGTCATGCAGCAAGGTTGCCGTATGGATAAACTCAACGCAGGTCGCAAGCCCAATATGGCGGTCGCCTTCATAGCCGCACAAATTGGCGGCAGCGAGTGTGAGCAGAGGGCGCAGGCGCTTGCCGCCGGATGCTACGATGTGCCCGGCCAATTGCGGTATCAGCGCAACCGGGCTGTGCATGCTTTCCACAATCAGTCGATTGACCCGATGCAAGTCCTCGCCCGCAAGCGACAGCATGTTATCTAGTGACGGCTCGGTCGATTGTTTACGCCGAGCATTGCCGAGGTTAACGACGGTTCCCACCCTTTTGCGCCTTTCTATTGACTGGTACGCATTGATCGTACGAGCATAAAGTACGGCGGAGGCCGGTCAAGTCCGGCAAATTGCCTCACTAGTAGGGACCGTATGCAAGAAATCTTACGAAGCAATGATGTGGTCTATATGTCCTGGATTACCGCGCTATTGGCGGATTCCGGTATCGAGGCGGTTATGTTGGATACTCATATGAGTGTATTGGAAGGCTCTGTCTCTGCCATCCCGCGTCGCATGATGGTCATCAATGAACAATACGACCAAGCAATGACCCTTGTGCAGGCGGCGGAGCGGGAAAGGGAGTCAGGTACGATGCCGGATTTTTTGTTAAATGGCCGCGTCGTGCTCAATCAGCCAAAAACCGGGTTTCGCGCGGCCATTGACCCGGTGATCATGGCCGCTGCCGTGCCCGAAAAGCCAACTGGGAAAGTGTTGGATGTGGGGTGCGGTGTCGGGACCGCAGCGCTTTGTTATGCTCATCGCATCGCCGGCAATCCCTCCGGTAATCCTGTTGTGGGCCTGGAGAAGCAGCCGGAGATGGCCGCATTGGCGTTGGAAAACGTCGCCGCTAACGGTTTGGAAGATCGCATTAAAATTATCGAGGGTGATCTTCTCGACCCTCTGGAGGATCTGGAACCCGGTTCTTTTCAGCACATCATGGCCAACCCACCCTATGTCGCCGCAGCGCAGGCCGACCCGTCCATGGACCCGGCACGCTTGGAAAGTCATGTTGAGGGAGCTGCGAAACTAGCCGATTGGATTGGTTTTGCGCATTCTCGACTGGTGCATAAAGGCTCGTTGACATTGGTCTATGATGCGACGCGATTGGATGATGTGTTGGCGGCTCTTAAGACAGGGTTTGGCGGGGTCACTGTCTTTCCGCTTTGGCCGGCAGCCGTGCCGGAGATTAAGGGTAAAGATGCAAAGCGCATTATTGTGCAAGCTCGCAAAGATGTGCGGACACCAGCGCGATTTTGTTCAGGCCTTGTCCTGCATAATTCGGATGGCACATATACGGAGGCAGCGGAGAAGATATTGCGGGATTGCGAAGCGCTAGCGTTTTAATTCTAGGATTGATTTGGAGGAATAATCGATGAGTGAGGGACAAAACGACGTTGTTGAGACGGCAAAAGGAAATAAGGTCGAAGGAGACGGTGCCAATTTGATCTATATTTTGTATCTGGTTGCATTGGTGCTGGGTATCACCAGCTTAGTTGGCGTGATTATGGCTTATGTCAAAAAGGGTGATGCGCCGGAATGGCTTAAGTCTCATTATCAGTTTCAGATACGGACCTTTTGGATTTGCGTTCTCTATACGGTCATTGGTGTCGCTACCACCTTTGTAATTATCGGATTTGCCATACTTCTCTTCACGCTGGTTTGGTGGATCGTACGGTGCGTGAAGGGCATGCAAGCGATCAACAGGGGCGAAGCCCATCCAAATCCGACTTCTTGGATGTTCGGCTAAAAATTAAAATAAGTTCCCTCTTGGAGTGTGGCGCCTGTCGCATTACATAAGGCGCTATGGCACAGAAAAAGAAATCCAGTTGGGTCGTGAATATACCGGTTGTCGGTCCGCGTCTCGCTAAATTCAAACGGAAGCCCCGGGTCGCGGTGCTGTCCTTATCCGGGGTCATCGGCGATGCCGGGATGATGCGGCGCGGTGGGTTAAACCTCGCTGATATCGAAGAGAATATTGAGCAGGCCTTCGACATTCCGAGGCTTAAAGCCGTGGCGCTTTGCATTAACTCGCCTGGCGGGTCGCCGGTGCAATCGGCGTTGATCGCCGGGCGCATTCGCGAATTGGCCAAAGAAAAGGAAGTGCGCGTTTACGCATTTTGCGATGATGTGGCGGCCTCTGGCGGTTATTGGCTCGCTTGCGCGGCGGATGAAATTTACGCGAATGGGGCTTCCATTGTGGGCTCTATTGGGGTGATTACGGCTAGTTTCGGCTTTCCTGAGCTTATGAAGCGATTGGGTGTGGAACGACGCGTCTATACGGCGGGTGAAAACAAGCGCCGTCTGGATCCCTTCTTGCCGGAAGACAAAAAGGACGTGACCCATCTGAAATCATTGCAGAAAGATTTGCACGCGCAGTTTAAAGCCTATGTGCAGGAACGTCGGGGCAAACGCCTGAAAGGGACAGATAAGGTCCTGTTTAGCGGCGACTTTTGGAGTGGAACAAAAGGATTGGAGCTCGGTCTGGTGGACGGTCTCGGCGATGTTCGCTCAGTCATGCGCAAGAAGTTTGGCGATGACGTTCGGTTTTATCCCATTGAAGAGAAAAAGGGATTCTTGGCTAAACGACTGGGCATGTCAGTTAAGTCGCAGCATTGGGCCGATGATTTGGTGGCGGCACTCGAAGAACGCGCTTTGTGGAACCGCTACGGCCTTTAGGCTTTATCTGCTACCATCTCTCTCAATATGTTTAGTGTCGGTAAACTTGCTCTCCTCGCCGCAATTATTGTGGTTGTGTTGATGGGATTTCGCCTCTTTAGCCGTAACCGAACGGGCTCGAAGGAGGAAAGTCGCATTGCGGAGACCGTTCGATGCAAAATTTGCGGTGTATATATTCCCAAATCCGGTATAAGCCCTTGTGACCGTGACGATTGTCCTTATTGACCGTGATTAGGGTGGCCCCTATTTTGCCCCCTAACTTGTCCCGAATTCTGCACTGCACCAAAGGCGCATTGCTTTGTTGATTGGCCCGTAGCATGCCTGCCGAGAATTGTTTTCAGAACCTTATTCTAAAACTGCACCAATTTTGGTCGGATCGGGGCTGTGTGATTTTACAGCCCTACGACATGGAAGTGGGCGCAGGTACGTTTCATCCGGCGACCACACTGCGCTCGCTGGGACCAGATCCTTGGAAAACCGCTTATGTGCAGCCGTCGCGTCGCCCGACTGATGGCCGTTACGGCGAAAACCCAAACCGCTTGCAGCATTATTATCAGTATCAGGTGATCTTGAAGCCGTCTCCGTTGGAGAGCCAGGAGCTGTATCTGCAAAGTCTTGTGGCGATCGGTATCGATCCCATGGCCCACGATATTCGCTTCGTCGAAGATGATTGGGAAAGCCCCACCTTGGGTGCGTGGGGACTGGGCTGGGAAGTTTGGTGTGATGGCATGGAAGTGAGCCAGTTCACTTATTTTCAGCAGGTGGGCGGCTTCGATTGCAATCCCGTTTGCACGGAGTTGACCTACGGGCTCGAACGACTCGCTATGTATGTGCAAGGAATCGAGAATGTGTATGACCTCGATTTCAATGGCCAGGGCGTGGTTTACGGTGATGTTTTCTTGAAGCCTGAACAGCAATACTCCGCCTACAACTTTGAACACGCCAATACGGACATCCTGTTGCAGCATTTTCGCGATGCGGAACAAGAATGCCAATCATTGGTCGAAAAAGATTTGCCGTTGCCAGCATATGATCACTGTTTGAAAGCAAGCCACACATTTAATTTGCTGGATGCGCGCGGCGTGATCAGCGTGACGGAGCGGCAGTCCTATATCTTGCGGGTCCGTGATCTTGCCAAGGCGTGTTGCGAATCTTGGCTCAGAACCGAAGGGCATTTATCCGATGGCTGAGTTGCTTTTCGAAATACTGAGTCAGGAAATTCCGGCCCGCATGCAACGCCGCGCGGCGGATGATCTCAAACGTTTGGTGAGCGAACGCTTAAAGAAGAGTGGCCTCGCATTCGAAGATGCACGTGCTTATTCGACGCCACGACGATTGGCATTGGTGGTTGAGGGCCTTGCAGACAAGCAGCCCGATACGCGCGATGAGCGCCGTGGCCCTCGGGCCGATGCGCCTGAAAAAGCAATTCAAGGCTTTCTCGGCAGCGTCGGTTTGAATTCTATCGACGAGTGTGAACAACGCGAAACCGATAAGGGCACCTTTCTATTTGTTGTGATTGAGCAAAAAGGCGTGCCCACGACAGATGTGTTGCCGTCGATATTGATTGATGCGGTTGAAAGTATGCCATGGCCGAAATCCATGCGGTGGGGCAGCAACGGTTTCCGTTGGGTGCGACCGATTCATTCGATTTTGGCAATTTTTGATGGCAGCGTGTTGAATGGCGCATTGGATATTCAAGGCGGTGAAGTGCCGTTCGGTGGCGATACGGTTGGTCACCGCTTCATCGCGCCCGATGTCTTTTCCGTTGCAGGGTTTTCCGACTATCAAAGCAAACTTCGGAGGGCATCTGTAATCCTTGACCCCGATGAGCGCGAAGCATTGATCGAAAAAGATCTTGCCACCCTGGCTGCAAAAGAAAACTTGTCGATCAAAGACGATCCGGGGCTGGTGGCGGAAGTAACTGGATTGGTCGAATGGCCGGTTATGTTATTGGGCGAAATCGATGAAGCTTTCATGGATGTGCCTCCGGAAGTGCTGATTACGTCAATCCGGACTCATTTGAAGTATTTCGTGCTGGAAGATTCCAATGGCACGTTGGCACCCCGCTTTGCGGTCGCCTCCAATATAAAAACTAAGGATAACGGCAAGGCTATTATTGCCGGTAACGAGCGCGTCCTGCGGGCGCGGTTGGCAGATGCTAAATTTTTCTGGGACCAGGATCGCAATCAGTCCTTAGCGAGCCGCACACCGAAACTCGCGGATATCACGTTTCATGAAAAGCTCGGAACTCTCGATGCCAAAATAGATCGCGTGCAAGCGTTAGCATCGGAATTGTGTGCCTATCTTGGAGATGTGGATCGGGATCGCGTTCGGTCTGCTGCGCGTTTGTGCAAGGCCGATTTGGTAACAGGCATGGTTGCGGAGTTGCCGGAGCTGCAGGGGTTGATGGGGCGCTATTACGCGCTTCATGACGGAGAGCATGCAGAAGTTGCGGACGCGATTGCCGATCACTACAGCCCCCAAGGGCCGGGGGACCGGTGCCCGTCGGCGCCGGTCTCTGTGGCCGTCGCACTGGCTGATAAGATCGATACGTTGGCGGGCTTCTGGGCCATTGACGAAAAACCGACGGGGTCGAAAGACCCTTATGCCTTGCGCCGCGCTGCGTTGGGCGTCATTCGATTGATTGTGGAGAATGATTTACGGGTTCCATTACAGTCAGTCTTTAAGGCCGCGTTGGACGCGCAGCCGGTAAAAACTGATGTCGGACAAGCTACAGAAAGCCTGCTCGAGTTTTTTGCCGATAGGCTCAAGGTTCATTTGCGCGAGAAGGGCGTGCGCCATGATTTGATTTCCGCCGTCTTTGCGTTGGGTGGTGAAGATGATCTTGTGCGTCTGCTAACGCGTGTGGATGCGTTGTCGGCGTTTGTCGACAGTGACGATGGCGCCAACTTGTTGACGGCTTATAGTCGGGCGGCAAACATACTGCGTATTGAAGAGAAAAAAGATGATACGCGGTTCGATGGTGAGCCGGACCCGTCTCAGTTCGGCCAAACCGAAGAAGGCGAATTGGCTTCGGCATTGAAGAGCGCAACGGGTGACGCTAAGAACGCCCTTGAAAAAGAAGACTATAAAAGCGCCATGCAGGCTATGGCGGTATTGCGGGGGCCAGTCGATGCGTTTTTTGACAAGGTAACCGTCAATGCGGAGGATCCAGCCCTACGGGTAAACCGTTTGAAACTGCTATCGGGCATTCGTGAAACGATGCGAACCGTGGCGGATTTCAACCAAGTCGAAGGATAGGGTTAAATGAGCAAATGGGTCTACGGGTTCGGCGACGGTAAGGCAGACGGGGATGCTGCCATGCGAAATTTGCTGGGCGGTAAAGGCGCGAATTTGGCCGAGATGTCGAAACTGGGCTTGCCGGTGCCACCTGGCTTTTCGATTACGACCGAAGTTTGCACGCATTGTTACGAAAACGAAAATCAATATCCTGATGCTTTGAAAGATCAGGTAGTCGATGCTTTGCGACAAATTGAAACCATTGTTGGCGCAAAATTTGGCGATGTGACCGATCCACTGCTGGTTTCGGTACGATCCGGCGCGCGTGTTTCGATGCCCGGCATGATGGATACCGTCCTTAATTTGGGTCTCAACGATGAGACCGTCGAGGGATTGGTTGCCAAGAGTAATGACCCGCGTTTCGCCTATGACAGTTATCGCCGCTTTATTCAGATGTATGGCGACGTGGTGCTCGGCATCGACCATTACAATTTCGAAGAAATTCTCGAGCTCAAGAAAGAGGAAGCTGGCGCCGTACTGGACACAGAACTGACGCCGGATGACCTTAAAGCTCTGATTGGGGACTATAAGGCCAAGGTTGAAGAGGTGCTTGGTGAGCCGTTTCCGCAAGACCCGGAAGAACAGCTTTGGGGCGCAATCGGGGCGGTTTTTTCCAGTTGGATGGTGCCACGCGCCATTACTTATCGCAAAATCAATGATATTCCGGAGAGCTGGGGCACAGCCGTTAACGTGCAGGCGATGGTGTACGGCAATATGGGCGAGGATTGCGCAACAGGCGTGGCATTCACCCGCGACCCGTCTACCGGCGAGAATACGTTCTACGGCGAGTATTTGGTGAATGCACAGGGCGAAGATGTGGTCGCAGGGATTCGCACGCCTCAGCACCTCACAATCCATGGCAAGGACGCTAATAAATCCAAGCTGCCGGCGATGGAAGAAGTCATGCCTGAAGTGTTCTGCCAGCTTGCAGAGGTAAGGGGCACGCTGGAACGCCATTATGCGGATATGCAGGATGTTGAATTTACCGTCCAGCAGGGCAAGCTCTATATGCTTCAAACCCGCTCGGGGAAACGCACCACCGCGGCGGCCATCAAAATCGCTGTGGATATGGTTGTTGAAGGTTTGATCGATAAAAAAACGGCTGTTTCTAGAATTGAGCCAAGTTCGCTGGATCAGTTGCTACACCCGACGCTTGATCCTGATGCGGAGAAAAAAATTATCGCACGTGGCTTGCCGGCGTCCCCGGGCGCTGCCTCGGGTCGAATTGTATTCGATGCAGATGAAGCAGAATCCCAAGCGCATCAAGGCGAGAGTGTCATACTGGTGCGTACCGAAACGAGCCCGGAAGACATTCACGGCATGCACGCAGCGCAAGGTATTTTGACGACCCGTGGCGGTATGACCAGTCATGCAGCGGTGGTAGCCCGTGGCATGGGCCGGCCCTGTGTTGCCGGCGCCGGCGAGCTTCGCGTTGATTATAAAAACAAGACCCTTTCCGTCCGCGATGTGTTGGTAAAGGAGGGGGAGGAAATCACCCTCGATGGCGCGACTGGCGAAGTGATGCTGGACCGGGTGCCGACGATACAGCCCGAGCTGTCCGGCGAATTTCGCAAGTTGATGGAATGGGCAGACGATATCAGAGTGCTTAAAGTGCGAACCAATGCGGAAACACCGGCAGACTGCGAAACGGCGCGGGAGTTCGGTGCCGAAGGGATTGGCCTTTGCCGCACGGAACATATGTTTTTCGATTCTGACAGAATCATCGCGGTGCGCGAAATGATTGTTAGCGCTGATGAAACTGCAAGACGAGCAGCACTGGCAAAATTACTGCCTATGCAACGCGATGATTTCGTCGAAATTTTCCGAATTATGAAAGGCCTTCCAGTAACCATACGGTTGCTTGATCCGCCGCTGCATGAATTTTTGCCGAAAAGTGAAGAAGAGTTCGCGGAAGTTGCAGAAGCGGCTGGTGTGGATGTGGAGCAAGTTCGTCGCCGCGCCATCCAGTTGGAAGAATCCAATCCTATGCTTGGCCATCGCGGCTGCCGGCTAGGTATTACGTATCCTGAAATTTCGGAAATGCAGGCTCGCGCTATCTTCGAGGCAGCGCTTGAGGTGAAGGCTGAATTGGGCGAAGCGGTCGATCTCGAAATTATGGTGCCGTTGGTGGCGACAGGCCGTGAGTTGGAAATACTCAAAGCCGTTATTGATGGTGTTGCAGATGCGATTGCTGAAGAGAAAGGCGAACGGCCCGCTTATATGGTGGGAACGATGATAGAGTTGCCGCGCGCCGCTTTGATGGCCGGTGAAATTGCCAATCATGCGCAGTTCTTTAGTTTTGGGACGAACGATTTAACGCAAACCGCCTACGGGCTAAGCCGCGACGATGCGGGCAGCTTCAGTCAGGCTTATGAAGAATACGGTATTTTTGCGGTCGATCCATTCGTCAGTTTGGATCAGGATGGGGTGGGCGAACTGGTTAGAATCGCGGCCGAACGTGGCCGCAAGACCAGGCCGGGTTTAAAGCTTGGTATTTGCGGTGAGCATGGCGGTGACCCAGCGTCAATAGGGTTTTGCGCCACTGTTGGGTTGGACTATGTGTCGTGTTCGCCCTTCCGGGGGCCGATTGCTCGATTGGCCGCGGCACAGGCGGCAATAACAACCGATTGAATGTTAGGAAAGAAGTGTGCCGACCGTTGATGTAAGAAACCGTGCTGACATTCGTATTTTGTACGGCGAGCGCCAAGGGAACGTGCGTACGGCGCTGCGCAATACAATCATCGGTGAGGGCTATAAATGCGTCGAAGACTTCGGGGAGTTAAAGAGCCTCGAGCTCGCGCTGGGCAATGGATGGCCCGATCTCATAATTCTGGACTCATCTTTGCCCGGGGGTGATAGCTGCTCTCTGATTGAATCGGTCCGCTATAACCGCACTGGCGAGAACCCGTTTGTACCGGTGATATTTACACTCTGGAACGCCGAGAAAGAGTCGGTAGGTCGTATCGTCGGGTGTGGTGTGGACGATCTTCTCGTCAACCCGATTTCACCCGCCCAACTTTTGTCGCGGATCGAGACGCTGGTTTTTAACCGTAAGCCATTTGTTGTGACGAGCGACTATATCGGGCCCGATCGGCGTGACGAAAAGGATCGCGACAATAAAATCCCTGCCATTGAGGTTCCCAATACGCTGCAACAAAAGGCCAATGGTGAAGCTGTTGACTACGACAATTTGCGGAATGTCATAGACGGCGTTTTGGTTACCATCAATGAGCAACGGTTAAAACGCCACTCCTACCAAATCGCCTTTTTAGTACGTTTGATTACCGAAGGGCTTGAAAAGGGCGGGGCGGGTTCTCGGTTGGCGGGCTTTGTTCGTCGTTTATCTGATGTTGCGCGTGACATGGGTGAACGCTTGGTGGGGTCGCAATATGAACATGTGGGCGAATTGTGTGAAACGATGATTGATACCGCCGGACGAATTGCTCGAAACCCAACTAAACCTGAGACAAAAGACGTGGAATTGCTGAAGCCGCTGTCCGACGCACTTATCGTTGGTTTTAATCCGGATAAAGAATCAGCGGACATGGCCTCAGAAATTAACGGGATGTTAACTAATTTCGCCGAACGTTCTGGCTAGCGTAGCCAAAACCACCTTGCAAATATTAGCAAATAATCGCGTGCGCTTGTTTGGCGTTATTTTTGCATTTAATTTAAGTGTTATTTGAGGTTATGCATTTTTCTTAAATTCTCGAGATTTCGGCCTGATATATGAAAAATGACAATCGTGATCGCGCATTAATCTTCTTCGGCGACCCTGATGCGCCTATTCGCCAAGTTATTCGAACTACGATGGTGAGTGAAAATTACCGCAACATCGAGGATTTCAATAAGCTTCCGGCGCTGCGGGACAGTATTCGCAACCTGAATCCCGATCTCATTATCATCGACACGCTTTTGCCCGACGGCGATGCCATTGAGCTGGTATCTGATGTGCGGGCGGGAAAAATCGGACGCAATCCTTTTGTACCGATTATCACAACAACCTGGGAGCCGAATCGGAATACGGTGCGTAAAATCGTTGATAGCGGTACAGATGATCTCCTGGTGAAACCATTGTCGCCGGCGCAATTGATGACGCGGATTAATGTTCTCGTGGGTCACAGAAAGCCATTCGTGGTCACCAGCGATTATATCGGGCCTGATCGCCGTGATGACAATGACCGCAAATCCGATATTCCCCGTTTCAACGTGCCTAATACCCTAGAGATGGCGTTGAGTGGCGAGGAAATTGATCAGGACCGACTGGATGAGTTGATTGAAGAAGCGATGGCTGAAATCAATGCGCAACGTCTAAGACGGCATTCTTACCAGATCGAGTTTCTGGTTCGTCTTATCATACCGGCTGTTAAGTCAGGAAAAATTACCATCGATACAACCGCTCAGATCGAGAAACTCTGCGAAATTAGTGAAGATATGGAACGCCGGGTGGACGACCCACAGTTCGAGAATGTGGTGGAGCTGAGTAATTCATTTACCGAAATTGCTAGTTCCGTTCGTGAGAAACTACCCGAGCCCGACCCAATGGATGTTCAGGTGCTGGCGCAGGTTTCCCAAGCGATGTTGCTGGCCTTTAATCCGGATTTGACATCGGACAAGGCGGTTGCGGAAATCACTGAAATGGTGAGGAAATTCTCCGACCGTGCGACGGCGGCGGAACTTCGAAAGTAGAGTATCGCCTAAAGGTTCATTGTCGGCCTGATAGTCTCGATAAGATGATGAGACCTTAGGAATTAGCCCTTTGTTGACAGCACGTCGAATACGTCACCGTCTGGCTCAATGCCCTCAATATGCCGTCGATGCCAAAGGGCAAAAAACAGCAGCGTCCAGGCAGCAAATCCAGCGCGCTTGTCGTTTGATTTAAAAATGCGTGCGACCGCGTCTGGCTGGCAAATTCGCGAAATTGCAGGAAGTGAGGCGACCATCGGTCCGAGTTGGTCGCCGCGTTCACTTATCCATTGGCCGACGGGAACCGTAAAGCCGCGTTTGCGGGAAAACGGTTTGGCTTGTGGCATGACTTTGTTTAACCACTGCCGAAGAATCCATTTCCCTTGGCCCCTATTGATTTTTAGCTTGTCCGGCAAAAGAAAGACTTTAGCGGCAACCTCACGGTCTAGAAACGGCGTTCTGCCCTCTAGGCCATGGGCCATAAGACAGCGGTCGAGTTTTGTTAATAAATCGTTGGGAAGCCAGTCCCGGCAGTCCGTTGTCTGCGCAATTTGGAGCTTGGTACGCGTGCTTGAGCTACCGCTTGCTTCTAAGGATGCTATGGAATCGCGCCAGGCTTGGGGGAGTTTCCGTAATACGTCGAGTTTGTCGAATGTACCGCGTGCTCGAATGGTGCGACCACCACGCCACCAGGGCCGTAAGAGCCGACGGTATCTGCCGTAACCGGCAAATAGTTCGTCGCCGCCTTCACCCGATAGGATGACCTTTACGTCTTTTGCGGCTTCGCGCGCCAGCTTCCAAGTTGGCAAAATCGCGTAGTCCGCCGCCGGATCGTCCATAGCGGCGGCAATGCTTGGCAAAGTCGACCAGAAATCACTTTCGCCGAACTCCACTTCCACATGCTCGGCACCTACTAATGTCGCAAGTTCGCGGGCATGAGCGCGTTCGTCGGCAACGCCTTGATGAGAAAAACCGACGGTGAAGGCTTGGACCGGCTTCTCGTTCAGGCGCGCCATGAGAGACAATACCGCTGATGAATCGATGCCACCGGAGAGGAATAGTCCGTATGGTACGTCCGAACGTTGATGGACCGACACACTATCTAATAACGTTTCATCCAACATTTCGATGGCGGCTTCGGTTGAAATATTTTCGCCGGCTCCGTCCGGCAGGGCCGGTAATCGCGTGCGTTCTATTATTCTTCCTTGGCGTATCAAAAGCGTTTCGCCCGGCTTAACGCGCTCTACACCCTTAAAAATGGTCGTGTCCCCGCATGTGAATTGCAGTTGCAACAACTCGTCGAGCCGGTCGTCGTCCAACTCCGGCTCCAACAGGCCTGCGGCAAATATTGCTTGCGGTTCGGAGGCGAATGCAAAACCATATTTCGTTTCGGCAAAATAAAGTGGTTTTATGCCGAACGGGTCGCGCGCCAAAATCAAGTGCTCTTGGGCGGGGTCATGGATCGCGATGGAGTACATACCCCGGAGCGATGAGGCGAAGTCCATCTCATCTCGCCGATAAAGCGCCAGCGGGGGTTCGCAATCCGATAGGGTGGTAAAGGTTTCGTCCGTTAAGGCGGATCGGAGTTCGAGATAATTATAGACCTCGCCATTGGCAATCAGGGCATTTCCGGTCGAATCATAAAGGGGCTGGTCGCCGGTTTCGAGATCGATGATCGCAAGGCGTCGCTGCACCATGCCGACATTGCCTGAAACATGTCGCCCCTCACCATCTGGACCTCTATGAGCAAGTGCTGCCGCAAAAGCGTCCAGGACTTTGCGCGATGGCGCTTTCCCGTCGAATGTCATTAATCCGGCAATGCCACACATTATTTTTTGACCATTTCGAAAAAATCTTGATAGAGGGCGACAACCCGTGTCTCGGTGAAGCGTTCCTGATAAGCGTTGTGGCCATTGTCGGCAAGGGTCGTGCACAAATCTTCGGATGCTATCACCTGTTGAATGGCACCACTCGCGGCCTTTGCGTCGTCGATGGGAAATAACAGACCGTCTTTAGAATGACTGATTAATGATGTGGGCCCCTGGGCAGCAGCGGCAATGACGGGTTTTCGTTGGGCCCATGCTTCGATCACCACATTGCCAAGGGGCTCATGACGAGATGGACACAGGAACATATCGCAGGTGGCCAATAGATTCTTTGTGTCTTGCCGCCAACCGAGAAATCGGATGCGCGAGTCCACGCCAAGCTGTTTGGTTTGTTCCACGAGTGATTGGCGTAGAGGGCCGTCCCCGGCGATCCAAAGGTAGCAACCTGGTACCGAGGCTACTGCGTCCACTAATACGTCGAATGCTTTGTTTTCGTGTAATCGACCCATGGCGAGGATCAAGGGCGCGTCGTTGGGCGTGTCGAAAATTGATCGATCTATAGGCCTCCCTTGTCTTCCATCAACAAAGTTAGGCAGGTAGTGGCAATTCTCCGCCGGCCAGCCCTCGCGGATTATGTAATCGCAAATATCCTGTGTATTGCCGATCAGGTGGTCGCAAGTGCGGTAATATTTAAGATCGTAATAGCCACCAAGACGTCCGACAGTGGTGTGATCGCCCGTTGGACAAAAGCGCGCTGCTCGGTTCATCCATGCGAATAGGATGTCGGGAGCAAACGACTTGATGCACCGTTTCAACTGTCTACCGGTTCGAAAATCCAGCCATCCGCCGAAGGCTAGTGTGTGGGTCGTGATTCTCGCGTTTTCGAGAATTTCTAACCGTTCTTTATGAGAACGAATGGCGGCTTCCTGCTCTTGTCCGGCGCGGGCAAGCGCGGGTAGAAGGCGGCAGAAAAATGCTTCCGCGCCTCCAAATTCAGCGCCTGCCATAGCATGGAACACACGAGTCAATCGTCTTCCAATCTGGCTTTCAAATATGAAAGAACAGGATAGAGTGAAGCAAATAGGGCAATCAGGAATCCGTACGCTCCCTCCCGGTAGCCGCGCCGCGCTACGTAGCATTTCCAGAAGCGGGAAAAAATTCTGCGCACATTGTGGCCGAAACTTCCTATTTCACCGGAAGCGCGCAGGTCGGCTGCTTTGGCCGTCGTATACCGGTCGAGCCTGTTTATCATGTCGGAAATATCGCGATCCACATAATGCACCATACGATTTTGCAATACGCCTTTTGGACCTTCTAGGTCCAACGCGGGATGAATGCGTTGTTCGCCCCATCGTTTATGGCCCTTGCGGAATAGCCTGGGGGCTGCACTGACACCCCATGACGCCCCCCATCCATAGCGGACCCGTTTGTCCCCTACATAATTGTCAAAGGGGATTAGAAAATATCCAAATTTTGATTTTCCGATGGTTTGCCTGATTTCATCGCCAAGCGCCGTTGATACGCGTTCGTCGCTATCTACTTCGACGACCCAGGCGCCGCTACAGGCCTCAATGCCGGTGTTGCGGCGTTCCCCTTCGATATCCCAACTTCCTTCTATGAGATGGTCTGTATAGCGCGCAGCTATGGCCCGAGAGCCGTCGGTGCATTTGTCTAGGACCACAACGATTTCATCGGCAAATTTTAAGCATTCTAGGCAATCCGCGAGTTGCTTCTCCTCGTTATGGGCGACGACGAGCGCGGATAGCTTTTTGGGTGCACATTCGGTCATGGCGTACTTGTCTCTGTCTCCTGCCATAATAGGCGCGCCGCATCTTCAACCATATTCACCGTAAGGCCGTCCATTAATGTGTCTGTGGTGCGGTGATCGTAGTCCGGCGCGCCGGTTAATGTCTCGAAAGATTCTGGGGTGCGCACCCAGTTTGTGCGCGGGCCCCACGGCGCATAGAGCGTTTCTCGGCTTGGGCCGAAGAGGCCGAGTGTGGGTATGCCCGCGGCGGCTGCCATATGCATAAGACCGGAATCGTTGCCGACGAAAAATCCGCAACGGCTAAGACACGCGCCCAGCGTGCCCAAGTCCGCAGTGCCCACGAGATCGATTCGTTTATCATTAGGAACTGCATCCAGTAACGAGGTTGCTTGATTGCGTTCGCTTTTTGCTGCAATCACGGCGACCGAGGCGTCTGGAAACAGACCGTCTTTCGCGGTTAGGGCCTTCATCAAAGTAGAGAAGTTTCTGGCACGCCATTGTTTGCCGCGCCAGTTTGCAGCGGGTGCGATGGCGAGTACTTGTGGCCCGTCGGGAATCAATTTTTTGGCGTGCTCGATTTGCTCGTCTGTGTGCCAGAGTGTGGGTGCGGGGGGCTGATCTTCAAGGTCTACAATGCGGCCGATAAACCGCACGCGATGGCAGCTAGAGTCTGGCGATGGCATGGTTTGGCGTTTTTTTGCCCACAGCAGCCATCCGATGGCGGATCGACGGAGATCAATCACCAAATCCCACGACACGCCGACAGTTTGCCTCCAGAGCGATAACCAGTGTTTTGCGTAAGGTTGTTTTTCTATTGTTATAATTTGCTCAATACCGGGGGCTGCCTCGAACAAGGGCGCTGATACGGGTCCTGCGGCCACAGTGAAGCTGGCAGACGGATAGCGGTCTGCTAAATGGTTTAATAGGCCGCTTGATAAGACGGCATCGCCGAGGCGATTAGCGGTTATGAACAGAATGCGCATTGCGTATGATTATAGTAATGCTAAGAGGCGGGTTATAGGGTGCCTTTTATGGTATTGCCAATGATTGAATGCGTGTTTGCAATAAGGAATTCGACATGATGGGCAATGATGCCTCGTTTGTGATTCTGAAATCCCGTGGATTGTTGACGGTCGGCGGGCAAGATCGGGTAGAATTTCTACAAGGCTTGATCTCGAACGACGCTCAGCGCGTTTCGGATGGGTGCAGTATCTGGGCGGCTTTGTTGACGCCACAGGGAAAATATTTACACGATTTTTTCGTTAGTGAAATCGACGGCGCCTTCGTCTTGGATTGCGAGGCTGATCGGCTGGTTGATTTGGGGCAGCGGCTCAGCCGCTACAAGCTTCGGGCCAATGTGGATTTGGGCATGTCTGACACGCAATCCGTTGCAGCGATTTATGGGAACGGCGCTTGTGAAGGGTTCGGTTTGCGCGACGAAGTGGGGGCTTCAATATCCATTGATGGCGGCATTGTTTATAGGGATCCAAGGCTGTCTGCTCTTGGTGTGCGCGCGATCTTGGATAAAACGAAGGCGGTGGATATTTTGACGGCTCGAGGTTTTAAAGAGAGCACATTGGATGAATATGACCGCTGGCGGCTTGAAGCAGGCGTGCCGGATGGCAGCCGAGATATGGTGGTCGAAAAATCAATACTTCTTGAGAGCAATTTTGACGAGTTGAACGGTGTCGACTGGGATAAGGGCTGTTTTATGGGCCAAGAGCTGACCGCGCGGACCAAATACCGGGGATTGATTAAAAAACGCCTGGTGCCGGTTCGGATTGACGGGGCGGCACCCGCGCCCGGTACTGATATTCTATTTGACGGAAAGAACGCGGGCGAAATGCGCACTTCATGTGGGGGCGCAGGTATAGCGCTGCTGCGGTTAGAATATTTGGAGCGGGTTTTGGCGGGCGAGGGCACATTACGGGCGGAGGGTTGCGAAATTGTTCCGCGAAAGCCCGATTGGGCGCACTTTTAGCACCTGTGTGTAAAAGTTATGTAGTGCGTGTGGTAAAACGCTTGCGCGTTTAGAATAACGACGAACCGTGCGCGGGAGGGCGCAACAGGTGGCTGTTTCATTCGAAGTTTACACGCTTGTCCAAGGCCGATGGGAAATGCATTCCCGTTACGAGCAGACGGAAGAATATCGCGCGAAAAAAGATGTGGAGCAGTTGGAAAACGACGCTCATATCGACGCGGTTTGCATGATGCGCGAAACCTACAATGAAAATACTAATGAAAACCGGGATTCGGTTGTTTATCACAGTCCGTGGATCAAACGGCCGTCGCGCAATGCGCTTCATACCAAGGATACGGTCAATACCAATATCTCCCGTAAGGGACGCAAGAAGGCCGGTATACTGGCAGCCCGTAGCCGTGTTGCCGCGAACCAAATCGTTATGCGTTCGTCCGCGAATCCCGATGACGTTCCTGTTGGTAGCCTTCCACAGTTCGACGATGATTATAGCGAACCGTCCAGTAGTGGCTCGAAACTGGTGGTGTCGGGCTTAATCAGTCTGCTGTGTGCATTACTCGTTGCTTACCTGTGTTTTGAGGTTTTGAGGGCCGTTCACGAGATCGGTATTTCCGTCGATAGCGATACGGGAAAGATTGTTCTGGTCGCGATCTTTTGTTTAGTGTTTGCGGTGGTGTT
>Ga0055584_100000185_pt1 | contig 59340 bp, 66 predicted proteins | sample OSDHelmetaG_FD_58716 | JGI IMG/M metagenome (GOLD analysis project Ga0055584, IMG submission 58716) | Pelagic marine sediment microbial communities from the LTER site Helgoland, North Sea, for post-phytoplankton bloom and carbon turnover... | ecosystem: Environmental > Aquatic > Marine >... | reverse complement strand
CGAGGCGCCCCACAGGGGTGAGTCAACAAAACTTTGTTGACTCATCAATCCCCTCGTCGTAGTCGCGATTGAGTGGAGCTTCGGCTTTAAGCCGGCCCAGGTGATTGGCAAACACGGCCCTGCCCAATCCCGTCACTTAATCAACGGCATAACCTGGTCCGCAAACCGTTCCATCTCTTCGACCATGGGATGAAACTGCAGCAAAAACGTCTCAACGCCGACCGCCTCGAACTCATGCATGCGCGCGGCGATCTGATCCGCGGTACCCACCAGCCCGGCATGAATACCGCCGTTGGAGCCGAGATCGCCTTGTCCATAAGGGACCTTCTTAAACATCACAACGTCTTTGTCGGCACCGATAATCTCGTTCTTGCGCAACGCGTACAGGCGTTCGAACTCAGCCAGCGCTTCGGCTTCACTATCGCGACAAATTACGAAAGCAGAAATACCAAAACGTAACTCGCGCTCGTAGTGCGCAGCTCTCGCGCGCATGTCGTCGATGACATCCTTGGTGTCAGCAACCGGCCGCCCGTTGATCAAGAAAATGTCCGCCATCCGCGCACCAAAGTTGCGCCCCTGTTCCGACTCGCCACCGATATAAATCGGCGGATGCGGTTGCTGCACGGGTTTCGGCCACAGCTTGGCGTCCTTCACGCTAAAATATTCTCCATCAAAGCTGAACTCGTCCTGCAGCCAGCTCTCGCGAATGATCGTCAGGTATTCTTCAGAGCGCGCGTAGCGTTCGTCGTGTGGCAGAGTTTCGACACCGAGCATTTCGAATTCCGGCAACCACCATGCCGATACCAGATTTATCGCGAAGCGTCCGTTACTGATGTCGTCGATGTTACTGGCCATCTTCGCGATGATCCCGGGGGCGCGGAAGCCAGGCTTGACGGCCGCGATAATTTCGATTTTTTCGGTCACCGCGGCGAGCGCGCTGGCCGTTGTCCATGCGTCGAGTTGGCCCAACTCGGGACTGATGGGATTAACGAAATGCTCTGCGAGTAACAAGGTTTGAAAGCCGAGCTGCTCGGCACGCAGTGTCATCTTTTTTGCGGACGCATACGATGCGTCGAATATTTCCGGACGTGGAGAGATGATCCAGTTGCCGTATACCGGCGGCCAGAAACCGAGCCTCACTGAACTTCTGCCCGGTTGCGATATCGGGTGGATTGGTTCACATCACTACTCCTGCTGTTGCGCCCACCAAGTACGCTACCGGTATAGCGAGGGTGGCGCAACGAACGTTGTGACGGAACAGCCCCCAGAGCATAAATGTTGCAACTGGCTCGGTTTGTGGCCGTCGGTCTTCCTAATTCCAGACCGGGCTGGTCGGCCGGCGAGCGCTGACGTCGCGTTACTCGTCCCAAGTACCCCTAACCACGACACCCGCCGCTTCCTCCAGCGCTTTGACGGTGGCAAGCACATCTTCTTTCGCGTAACCGTTCGCCTGGAAATCTTTCAGCAATCGCTCGGCCGTCGGCACCATCGTCAGATCGACGTCAAGCTCGTTGGCAAGGTCGGTTGCCAGGCCAATGTCTTTACACGCCAGGTCGACGGTGAAGGTTGGCGCGAGGCGGTCGCGCAGAATGGCGCGGGCGCCGCCTTCCCAAGTCATGCTGCTACCACTGCTGGTGCGTACGACGTTCCACAGCACATTCGGGTCGACGCCGGCTTTGGCCCCGAGCACCAGTGCTTCCGCGTTGGCCATCATGGTCGAAAACGCGAGCATGTTGTTGACCAGCTTCGCAACGTTCCCGGCTCCAACGTCGCCAACATGAAAAATATTTTCTCCCATGCACTTGAAAAGCGGTTCAAGCCGCGAGTAGTGGGATGCGTCACCACCGACCATGATCGCGAGCGTGCCTTTTTTAGCACCGCGAACGCCGCCGCTGACCGGCGCGTCCAGAAAAACGACGTCGCGAGCCCGTGCGTCGCGCGCTATATCTTTGACGACGCTTGGAGAGTTCGTGCTCATGTCGACAAGGGTTTGTCCGCTCGACATCTGGGGGAGAATTTGTGCAGCGACGGCTGTGACCTCCGATGGCCCTGGTAAGGACAGGAAGACTACTTCAGAGCCACTTGCGAGACTCGCAAGGTTGTCGCAGCGCACGGCGCCGGACGCCTCCAGCGCCTCGGTGGCAGTAGCTTGGCTGTCGTACACGAGCAGTTCATGCCCGCCGGCAAGTACGTTCGCGGCCATCGGGCCGCCCATGTTGCCAGTGCCAATAAATCCAATCTTCATAACTATTCCTGTTTCCCGCTCTTCGTTAACCGTTACGGCAGTCCGTGCTCAATATCTGCTTCGAGGGCCGCGCGTAGGCGATTGGAAATGGGTTTCGGCGCACCGCTTTCATCGACGGCAACGGCCACAATTTTCCCCTGCACAGCGAGTGCCTGGTCGGCGCAGCGCACCACATCGTAGACATAGGTAATGGAGGTGCGTCCGACCTTGGCTATTCTTGCGGTGCAGTCGATCTCGTCTTCCCACGACAGTACGGCCTTGAAATCCGCCTCGACGTGCGCGCGCGGCAGAAGTGGTCGGGGTTCATCAAGATCCTGCATCGCTGCGCGCATCAGCGCGTGCTCGGCGGCCTCGAAGTAACGCATAGCGGCCGTATAGTGAATGCGGCCACTGAGATCGGTATCGACGAAACCCACCCGCAGGCGCTGGGTATGATGGCGCAACGGTTGTCCTCCAGTTCGCAGTTACGCAACTGCGTTTAAACTTTCTTGAGCGCGCTGTCCCAGCCGCTGTCGCGACCGCCTTACGGCGCGCCAATTCTCCCGATCCGATTTCCGCCGACCGCGCCAAGGTAGACAAACTCGCCAACCTTTATCGCGGCCGTTGAGGCCCCGAATTGGGTGCCGCTGGAAGTAAACAATCGCGTTGCCTGGCCGTCGTCAGGCTCGATCGCGTACACCGAGAACTGAGCGGTACAGTACGGGACATCTTTTCCCAGGCATTGGTCGCGAATCTCGCGGAGATTGACCAGATGAGTCGGCAAGTACAGTTTGCCGTCGTCGCCGATATTGATGTTGTCGGGCGCACCATCAAGTGGGGTGGTCCACAAACGTTCGCCACTGGCACGGTCGATGGCAACAATCTGGTTGGCGAAATAATGGTTACTGTAGACCGTTGCGCCATCGGCGGAGACTTGTACACCATTCGGCAGCGCGCCTTCTGTACCTTTGATTTTGGTCCAGCCGGTCTCTTTGTGCCATTCCACGACGTAACCTGTTTCGACGCGATCGTTTGGTTCGCGATCAAAAATGCTTCGCGAAATCTTGCGTGGCATCATGTGGCTCGCCACGAAGCCACCGTCAGGTAACATCGCGATATCATTAATCCAGAGCCCCGGGTCAACAATCACGCAGCCTTTCCAGGCACCTGAGAATCTTGCACCATCTTGTTTGACTTCGATCCACTCGATCGCTTCGCGCGAGGTGTGATTAACCACCAGTAGCGTATAGCTGCCGTGAGCATTTTCGGTGATTTGAATACCGTGCGCGGCAAACCCGGTTGGTGGACCCGGGCAATCTGAATCGCCCCAGGGGACATCGTCCGCTGCACCCGATGCCACCGGCATGTCCGGTGTATAAATGGTTGTGATGGAATGGTCGGACAAATCGAGAACGCGAACGTCGCCGTTTTGGTTATCCAGTGAAAATCCGCCGACCACGAGCGCATTGCGTCCCGGGATGGCATCAATGTCTTCGGGCGGCAGAAACCCACAGATTGGTGTGATGCCGTTTGCCGGTTGGCAATCATCGTCAAGCACGTCGTCGGCTACGGAGCACATTGCGAACAGGGCGAGCAGCAGGAGGGTTATCAAATTCATCAGGCGTTCCTCAGGCGGTCGCGCGATGGCCGCCTACAATCGATTTCTGTCGTCGGCTCCGCACACGCTTTCGGGACCGCCGGGCTTGGTCAATTCAAGCCTGTCTTAAGGGTAGCCATCGCGCGTCAGCGATTTATTAACCAGAGCTTGACGGTAAATAAAACTCGAGCGCATTGCCAGTCCTGGTTTTGGCGCGCAGACCGCGGCACTTATGCTGCAACGGTCGCCGCCGAACGTGTTGGACGACGCAGGAAACCGACCAACAGGAAGGCGAGCGCGTTGGCGATGGCACTAAACCAGAACGCAATATCGTAACTGTCGGTACGTTCGATAACGTAACCGGCGAACCACGGTCCGAAGGCGGCCGAAGAACCGGCGATTGCAAAGACGAAGCCGACGATTGCCCCGACCGCTGCGGGCCCATAGAAATCGCCGACCACGGCAGCGAACAAGGTCGTACCGCCACCGTAGGCGAAACCAAAGATCGCCGCGAGTAGCGTTAGCGCGAGCCAGTGTTGGAAAAAGGGTAGTGCGGCAAACACTGCCGTCTGCGTTAAAAATACAAACGCAAGCGCCGGCAATCGGCTGACGTGGTCAGATACCATGCCAAGCAGTGGGCGACCAAGGACGCCGCCAATCCCGACTCCTGCCAAAATAACTGACGCCCGAAGCGGATCGGTGCCTGAATCGATCGCGTAGGGCGTGAGGTGGACCATCGGCAGGAAGACGACCAGCCAGCTCAGAAAAAACATCGCCGTGAGTAACCAGAAGGCACCTGTGCGTTGGGCTTCGGCGAGGGTCCAGGAATCTTCAACAGCTGACGCTGCGGTAGCTGCGCCGGCGAGGGCGGGCTGCGAGGACGTATCTACGCCGTCGGGATGCAATCCGAGTTCGGCTGGATCGCGGCGTACGAATAACGCGGCGGCGATAATCAGCCCGCCGCCGACCACACCCATCCAAGCGTAGGTCGCCCGCCATCCGAGGGTGCTAATCATGTAAGCGGCCAGAATCGGTGTGATGATATTGCCGGCGCTTGCTCCCATCATCGTAAGGCCGATGGCGCGGCCACGAAAACGCACGAACCAGCGGATGACGGTCGCACTGCACGGCACGAAGGCGGCACTCATCCCACAAGCGCAGATTCCCGATAGTGCGATGTACAACTGCCACACCGTTGTTGCACGGCTTAGCATCACATAACCGATGATGAGCAGCAGACCGCCGCTGATGATCACCGGGCGCGGCCCGAAGCGGTCAGTCAGGCGCCCTGTCAGGATGCTGAGCATGCCGTAGGCAAAGGCGTAAATCGAGAAAGCACCGGCCAACAGTTCGCGGTTCCAGCCGGTCTCCGCCTGTATGGCGGGCATCATCACACCAAACGTATATTGCACGCCGTAGGTCGTCATCATGACGACAAACGTGCTCGCGACAATGACCCAGCCGTAGTACATCGCGGCTGTGCTAGGCGATTATCGACAGCATTGGATAGTCGATTCCGACGTAGCTGTTAATAGGAATGCGACCGTGCCACGAAATACCGGCGTTGGTTGATGAGTCGTCGGGTGCCCGTTTCGGTTGCGAATGGGCTGGGGCTCATACTTTTTCGCGCACCAACTCATGGGCTCAGTATAGGGGCAACGTAACGTTACTCGGGAACCTCCACTATTAGGCTGCAAATTGGTGACCCGCAGAAACCCGATTCTCAGCGGCTCGTAAATTCAGGGACAGTTACTGTATTTCGCGGGTCGAAATACAGTAACTGTCCCTGAATTAGCGGTGAGCGCGCCCAAGCCCTGGGGTGCGTCGGGCTGCTGCGTTGAACGTTCCGCGGTTTCGCTCGTGACCTGCTTTTCGCTTGGCCGCATTAACGTGCTAGTTTCTCAAGCGTCTTGCGCAACATCGAGGAACGAGGATGACCGCAAATACCGCTGAACACGTCTTAATGGTCGACGCCGACGGGCACATTCTGGAGCCCGCTAATTTGTGGCAGGAGTACCTCCCTGCGAAATTTCGTGACCGCGCCATTCGCATCGACCATGATGCTGATGGCCACGAGGTGCTACTTATCGACGGTAAATCGCTCGAAGCCGTACACGGCCGGCTGGCTGCCCTGGGCGGCATTGACATGGACGCGGTTGATGCCTTGACGACCGGCCTGCATACCTACGCCGACGGTTGTCCGCCGGGCAGCTACGATCCCCAAGCGCGAATTGAGGTTCTTGATCAGGAAGGTATCGACATCGCGCTGCTTTACCCGACCATCGGCATTTGCTGGGAAGGCCACGTTCAGGATGCGGTGCTCGCGCATGCTTATACGGAGGCCTACAACCGTTGGTTGGTCGATTTTTGCAGCCATGACACGAAACGCCTGGTGCCGGTCGCGCACCTCAATCTGCTCGACCCCGAACTGGCTGTTAAGGAAATGGAGCGGGCGCATGCCGCAGGCTGCCGCGGCATCTATATTTCTCCGGACATGTTTGCGCGCGGTCGCAAACGTTTCGATGACCCATCGCTGGATCGCCTCTGGGCGACGGCTCAAGAGTTGGAGTTACCGATAGCTTTTCATGTCGTGGTGCGTGACCAACCGACCACCAGTTATACCGATCCACTCGAGCAGGACGGCGCCCGCTTCGGCCTGTTTTCGTTTGCGTTTCTCGCCATCGACGTCATGGCCGGGTTTACTGAACTGCTTACCATCGGCGTACTCGAACGCTATCCGCGTCTCAAAATTTCGGTATTGGAGGCTGGTGCAAATTGGATTTCGGCCTGGCTCGATCGCCTCGATCATAAATTCGAAGTGATGCACGCGGGCACTATTCTGACCATGAAGCCGAGCGACTATTTCCGACGCCAGTGTCTGGTTTCGGCTGATCCTGACGAAACAATAACCGCGGATGTCGTCCGCCACGTCGGCGCCGACTACTTCACCTGGGCGTCGGATTACCCGCATGTCGATGCGTCGATGGGAGTCGTCAAGGAAATGCGTAGTCGATTAGCTTCGCTACCGCTCGCGGACCAACGCAAAGTGCTCGGTGAGAATGCCGCACGGTTTTATGGGTTGGAAGTCTAGCTGGTCATGCCACGCGTTTACGTCGGCGTGCCTGGCGGCGACCCTTAGTGCGTGCGCGCCGGAGCCTCCAGCCGACATAGAACTCGGTACTTTTGACTATACAAACGCAGATTGGCCCAGTTGTCGCGCCGATTCGCGCAGCGGACCATCACCGCGCAGCGACGACGAGGCCTTCGACGCCGCAACAAAGATCAGCGTGCGCACGCCTGCCAACTATGATTCGTCACTCCAGCATCCTCTGATAATCGTTTACGCCCCGGCGACCTTCAATCGTTTCGCAAGTGAAGCACATGCCGGCCTGACGGGCATAGCCACTGCAGCCGGCTTCATCATTGCCTATGTGGATAGCCGCAGACTGTCGCTAAACGCGATCAGAGAACTCGCGAACATTCCTGCGGCGATTGCGAACAGGTGGTGTGTGAATCAGTCACGCATCTATCTGACCGGACATTCGGACGGCGGCACCGTGGCCAATGCCATCGCCTTTCTGCCCGATATGCCGTTTCGCCCGCGCGCAATCGCGCCGAGCGCAGCGGGAGTTCGAGGAGAAGATATGCACGACCATGCGTGCCCCGCACCCATGCCGGTCTTCACTCTGCAGAACGCTGACGACCAGCTCTTTCCGAACTTCGGGCGTGAACTGTCAGACTGGTGGGCGGGCTGTAATCAATGTTCCGCTCCGCCGTCGTCAATTGAGCCGGGCTGTGCCAGCTATCCCGACTGCACAGCGGCGGCTGAAACCCTGATTTGCACCTATCCGGGCGGCCACCGCCAATGGCCGGACGCGAATCGCCGCATTGTCGATTTCTTCGAGCGCACGCGGTGATTCGCTCGACATCCGGGCCGAGCTCATTCGTACCGGCAACTGCCACTCGCCCAGTGAGGCGGTAATTTCAGCAATTTTGACGATTTTCGCGTCTAGAAAGCGCTTGCCTTCGGCAATCGAACGATTCACCATATGACGGGCCCGCACTGGACCGACAAACGAGGAGATTGACGCCATGAGTGTCACTGCACGATCTTTGGATTTGGCCGAGCATCCCACCGACGCCGGCGAGGCTGCTCAGTTCGAGGGCATCCGCTGGAGTACCTATTTCAAGGTCATCCTTGGCATTAGCGTCAGCTTTTTTGTCTACCGACTTTATTTGCAGAAATACGCTTTCTCGGTCGGACTCGATTATTTCGAACCCGAGTTTGCGGTTTATTGGATGCGCTTGCTTTACGGCCAAATCGCGCTCGCTAGCGTGACTCTGGTTGGCGTCGTTTTTTACCTGTGGCAGACCCGCGACCGCAATCTCGACGCGATTACACCGGAGCTTGAACTCCAGCGCTATTTCAAATGGATTACGTGGCTGGCGTCCTACACGCTGGTGGTCTTTCTTACCGGCGTTCTCGGCGCCGAAAGTGATGCAGCCTGGCACCAGATTGTGATTCGCGACACTGACTTTACACCGACGCATATCGAAATTTTTTATATGCTGATTCCAGCCATCATCATTACCGGTGTCGGTTCATTCCTGTATGCCCGTACGCGTCTGCCGATGCACAGTAAGAAAGTCTTTGTCTCACTCGCCGTTGCCATTGGCGGTCCCATCCTGATTATGCCGAACGTTGGCTTCAACGAATGGGGCCACACTTTCTTCTACGCTGAAGAAGTGTTCAACGCGCCGATCCACTGGGGCTTCTCCGGCCTGGGGCTCGCCTTGCTGGGTCTCGGTGGTGTGGTCACACACATCGTTAGCCGTATGAAAGAGCTGATCGACGAGGTCGCGACGCACGCTTAAGCCCACTTCTCTTTCAACGCAACAAATGCCGCAAACTGGCGGTGGGGAGGAGGGTGTGAGAACAGCAGACCAGCAGGCGGCCACGCGCCGGCGACTGGAAAACACTGTCGATATGGCGTTATTCGCCGTCATCGTTTTCGCTGTCGCAGGCGCGACAGTTTTTGTGATGTCAGTGACGATCGGAGACTGGGAATTCTGGGCGGATTGGAAGGATCGCCGCTACTGGCCATTGGCGCCGGTCGCTGCGCTGCTGATCTTTCCGGCGGGACTGGCCGCTGCGTTCTGGTCGCGATTTCGCTTGCCGGTTGCCTGCACGGCAGTCGTTCTTCTTTATTCGTTAATGCGCTGGTTAAGCGCCTATTTCAACTTCCACATATTCGGCGGCTTCCCACTCAGTTTCGTGTGGCCGTCTATCTTCATCCCGCTGGCAATCATCATCGATTGCACTTTGGTGATAACGCGTAGCGTGTTCCTTACCGGCTTGATCGGCGCGTTCCTGTGGGGGCTGTTGGTCTACCCGGTCAATTGGCCGCTGCTTGCTGCGTTTCATGAACCCATTACCTATAACGGGGAAATGCTCACGGCGGCGGATTTACTCGGTTATGAATATATCCGGACTGGCCTGCCCGAGTACGTGCGCGTCGTCGAGCGCACGGTTTTGCGGACCTTTGGTGACGCCGTCACACCGCTGACGGCAGTGTTTTCCGGATTCATCTGCACGCTGGTGTTCTATATCGCCTGGGGTGCGGGTTTAGTCCTGAACCGACAGGCATGGTTGAAGAAATTATGACCCGTCCGGGGTGCCGAGCCCTGACATCGATAGCTGGCCTGGCGCTGGTGCTGGCAATGCTTATTCCGATTGTTGCCACTGCCCATGGCGAGCGTGCGCAGCAGGCCAATACGCGCATGCGCACACTGAATTGGTATGACGTCGAGATTAGTCCTGCCAAAATCGCAGTCGGCGAGGACATCAAGGTACGCGGACGTTTTCGAACGTCAAAGCTTTGGCCGGAGCACATTCCATCTGTCGAGCAACGCGTGTTTCTTAATGTGGGCGCAGGCGGCCCCAATTTCATTCGCACCGCATCCAATATCGACGGCATCAGCGCGGTGCAGTCCACTTCACTCGAACTCGGCAAAGACTATAGTTTCGAGATCGACATGAAAGCGCGTCGGCCGGGTCGTTTCCACGTCCATCCAATCGTGAACGTGCTCGACGCCGGGTCGATGGTCGGGCCCGGACGCTGGATCGAGATCACAGGCTCGCAGGACGACTTCGTCAATACCGTTGAGAGTATGTTCGGGCGCGAAATAGAACTCGAAAGTTTCCATCTCAAGAGCATCGTCTCGTGGCATGTGCTCTGGTTTGTTATAGGTGGCGCGTGGCTGGTGTATTGGTTTCGCCAACGGCCACTTCTAATTCCGCGTTTGCGTGCAGTCGATGAACTGGACGAGAAGGGTGAAGACGCGGACGAGTTGATCAGTCCTACCGACATCAAAGTAGCCATTGTTTTTCTCGCCGTGACGCTACTGATTATTGTCGGTGGTTTCGCCTGGGGTGAGCGCGATGCGCCGATCACCATCCCGCTGCGTACCGCGAAAACTTCAATGCCAGACAACAAGCCTTTCCCCCAGGCTAACATTGACGTGTCGATCAGCGAGGCGACTTATCGAATTCCGGGGCGCAGTTTCAGGATGAAGTTGACGGTCGACAATCGCAGCGATCGCACTTTGCGCGTCGGCGAATTTCTGTGCGCTAATGTCAGATTCATCAATCCAGAGGTCAGGACTGTTGAGCCGATTGATGAGCATGATCTCGTCGCGAGTCACGGGTTACGTGTTGAAGGAGGGCCGATTGCCCCAGGCCAGGTTTCGACTGTCGAAGTGTTCGCCGAAGACGCGCTATGGGAGACACAGCGGCTGACCCGTATGATCAATGATCCCGACAGCGTCATTGCCGGTCTACTGTTCTTTTATGCGCAAGACGGCAGTCGCGAAATTGTCGAAGTCGGCGGGTCATTGCTGCCGATATTCGAATGAATCGATGATCGGTGTGATTCTCGGCAAGTCCGTTTTTTCCCCGCGTCTATCGGTCTTGATATTCGGTACCGCGGTCGCGCTTGCCGCAATACTACTGCCGCACTCCGCGGTCGCCCATGGCGGCGTCTCGATTGAGGACGACACCTGCGTGATCACCATCGGGCCGTACCGCGCTCACTTCAGTGGTTATCAACCGCGCTCCCGTGCGTCGCGTGAGTTCTGCGAAGACATACCTGTCGTTGCTGATGCCATTATTGTTATCGATTACATCAGTTCTGCGCTGCGCGAGATGGAAGTCGACTTCAGAATTGTCGCTGACGTAAAAGACATCGGGGTCAATGCGACGTTTGACGACCTGGGTACGGCCGCTGACATTGAAGCGGCTACGATTGCTTATATCGAACCGGCGAGCTACGCGAACGGAAACTTCGAAGTCACACTCACGTTCGAGGCGGCTGGTTCGTTCATCGGCATCATGACCGCCCACGATAAGGTCGGCAATCGTAGTTACGTATCTGTGTTTCCTTTCTCTGTCGGTAAAGTAGATTGGTGGGGACCGCTCAGATGGGCTTTCGTCGTGCTGTTATTCGTCGCGGCGATATACAAATTGGCGCCGAAGGGTGGCGCGCGCAGCGAGGAGCACGAATGAGGCGGCTGGTTCTGGCGCCAGGCGTCAGCACGTGAATGACTAAGCGGCGCGTTTATTTGTTGGCTCTGATTGTTCTGGTCGGGCCGTTGTTCTACACCTTGCCGATTTCAAAACTGCCGGTGTCGGTGCAGCAGCATTACTACAACGTATTTGGCGAGCGAGCCTATCGAGAACCACCCGCGGGTATCTCGAATGTGGTTGCGCCATTGTCGATTGATGAGATCTGTAGCCCGGAGCTCGCGGCCTGGCGCGCAGCGCACGACATCGAAGGCGTACAGATTACGGCGGTCGCGGATTGCATGCCGGATAATCCGTGGGACATTGCAGTCGCGGTCAAAGGTGCCAATAACGTCAGTCCGGCGACGCTGATGAAATCTCTTTATGCGCTCGACACGGTCGAGAAAAGCGACGACCGCGATGGTGACGGCGATCCCGATCTCATTCGCATTCGTCTTGAAGTCATGGAATTGAATGGCAAATCACCGGATGTCCCCGGACCCGTACCACGTTTCGAGATCGCCCCAGGGATCACACCGGGACTGTGGGTTTTTGCGCCGAAAAGTCGCGGCATGACAACAGCGAATTTCGAAACGGCTGACGCAAACCGACTGATTCGCCTGCCCGCTCCGGTGATTCGCGTCGAGCAGGGCGATGAAGTCGAAATAACGCTTGAGAACAGTCACTACCTACCACATACCATTCATTTCCACGGCGTTGATCATCCATTTACGACGCCCCAGGGTGCCGGTAATGACGGCGTACCGACTTTTAGCGAACATCCGACTATGCCCGGTAAAGCACATACCTACTGGCTCCGTCCGCGGCACGCAGGGACCAGCTTCTATCATTGCCATGTGCAACCGCATAGCCACATCCTGATGGGCTTGCAGGGGATGTTCGTCGTGGAGGAGAACCGGCCCGGTAATTGGCTGCAGACTTTTAACGTCGGTGCAGGACGGGTGCGTGCCGCATCGGTTGCAGTCAGGGAGGACTACCAGCGTGAATACGATCTGCATTACCTCGAACTCGACGCTGATCTGAACAATCGTATTCAGGATTTTACCGATCCGCGCCTGATCTCGCGCTCGATTCACCGTGATTACGACATCGTCGAACGACGCCCGGAATACTACGTGCTCAATGGTCGGTCGTTCCCCTACACGTTACGTGAATCTTTGATCGTGAGTGGCGCAGGCGAGAATAATTTGTTGCGCGTATTGAATGGCGGAAATGAAAGTCTTGCTCTGCATTTTCATGGCCACAAGCCAATCTTGACGCATCGGGATGGTGTTGAGTTGGGCGCAGAATTCAGCGAACAGCGCGATGTATTCTCAATCGCAAGCGCCCAGCGTATCGACCTCAATCTGAGCACCGTTAACGATGGACGTGACGCCTACGGCGCTGGCGCCTGGCTGCTTCACGATCACCGTGAGCAAGCCGTGACCAGCAACGGTATCGGGCCCGGCGGTGGTGTCTCTTTGGTGGTCTACGAAGATTATCTGGATGAACACGGTCTGCCGCAAACGGTCGGCGGATTGCAAAGTCTGGCTGCGTTCTTCTCGCCCGATTACTACGCAGGTAAATTGCCGGTGTTCGCTGGCATGGGGCCGCATCACTTTACCGATGTCGCGCAAGCAACGTGGTTGCAACGGCATCGCAGTGTGTTGTTTGGTTTGTGCCTGTTGATCTGGATGCTATTGCTGCGCGCATTCCTGCGCAGTCGACGGGTCTGATGCTAAATCCTCGTGCAAGTTGGCGCACGCTTGCCCTGCGCATATTCCTGCTCTCGCTGGCTGCGCATTTCGCTTCTGTCGCTTTTGCCCAAGCACCGCACCACGCCCATCATGATCATGATGACCACGCCATGCAGATGGACGCCAACGGCATGGTGATGAATTCAAACACGGAGAATCTCCCGCAGGACTGCGCGTCGGTCAGCGACGACGTCTCTATTGATGTGCAGGTGGGTCGTGAGTTTGCTCGCACAGGATTAACGTATGGCTTCAGCGCCCATGTATGGCGCGTACCACCCTGTGCGCGCCTGCGCGTTACCTTGCGAAACCTCGATGAAGTTCGCCATCAGTGGATGGTGCACGGGCTGCCCAAGTATTTGTATCCGCAAGGTATGTTTCATCTGGAAGCGAACGGCAGGCGGGAAGTCACGGGAACATTTATCGTGCCGAGCGACGATGGGACTTATCTTGTTCACTGTGATGTGTCGCATCACATGGAGCAGGGTCTGAAAGCTCAGCTGCTGGTCGGGCGCGGCGCTGGCGATTTACCCAGCATTCCGGGCGTGAGTGCGCAGCGCCGACCGGACAGTTACGAATAAAGCACCGGCTAACTTGGGTCCGGGACATTAACTCATCCGCGGGCGGCGAGAGGAGCAAATGCCGAAAAATTACGCCGCTCATTCGCGTGGCCGCCGCGTATGGCGATCAATAAGTCCGAGGATGAATGACTGGTAGTGGCGCTCGTACCTTTGCTGCAATTCGACGCCCTGCCAATCGTTCTCAGACAAGATGCCGCGACACCGGGGACTACAGCACAGGCAGGCGCTCGGGAATTGGGTTTTGACCAACAACGCCGAGCAAGTCCACGTTGTGTAGACACAAGTGACCTCATCCCCTGCACAGGTCTCGCCACGATCAAATTCTCGGTTCACCCTTGGGTGGTGCTACTTAATGAGGGCCGTCGATTCCAGCCGTGTGGGGGGCGTCGTTCTGCCGACTGATTCCGACTACATGATGTCGACTTCGCAGGCTTTCTCCTGCGTCGCGATGTCAGCGGCCGCACCGCCAGCCGTGAGCCTATATGGTGGTCGAGGTGTCGTTCGGTTCGTGCTGGAATTGCGTGTAAATTTCGATCAGTCCTGGAATCAATACAATCAGCCACGCGCCAAACGCGAGAGCGACCCAGCTCAGCGGCAACACGAGCAGAGCGAGCACCCATAGCGCCGCAAAGGCCGCAATACGGCCATTCATTTTTCTTGGGTTTGCGGAGATCGCGTCGTCCGCGCGTCCGAGCGGGAAGGCCTTGGGGCGGATGAACCAGCCGTGCGCGAGCAGGACCAATAGAAACCGGGGCCAGGACCAGTCCTTGCTCGGGAGCTCCGGTGACTCGTCGAGTGGTGCGTGTCCCGCGCCCGCCAGGCCGACAAGAATTTCGCGCCAGGTATATTCGGCAGACGGGCGCGCGCCGGCGCCGCTCATATTGTCGCGTCGTGGCACACAGCGCCAACGGTAAAGAACCCTTCCGTCATTTTTCAGCGCCACCACACCGGGCTGATAGTAGCCATTCGGGTGCGAAGCCCACGGACGCTCGCGTAGATGTTGGAAATTTTCGTTGGCGTAGATTTCGACGACGCCGAGTTCGCGGCACGCTGTGCGAATTTCGTGATGCGGATCGCCGACCGCCGGGAAGCCAAACTGCCAGTCCTGTTCGGCTTCGGTTGCGAGGCTTTGCGGCTCGCTAGTGATCGCGAAAACTTCGCCACCCGCAGCGTGGATAGCATCTAGGACACCGGTTTTGTCGTAGCTTCGTAACTCGAAGCGGCAAGGGGGTCACCAGCGACCGCGATAGAACAGGAGCAAGATGAAATCGTGTTTCAGTAATTGCTCGTCCAGCCAGTTGCTGCGCACGCCAGCCGGCGGGTCGAGTAACGCGGGGATGTCAGGACTCGCTGCGGCGACGCGGGCAAACCGATAACGTCCGCCGTCGTTGCCGACACGAACGTCGGCACGCGTACACAGGTCCCCTTCGCACAGGATCAAACCCAATTCGAGATCGGCATGTTGCCCGCTCGAATGGGCGTCGTCAGATTGAACCAGACCGGTCAGCTGACACGCGCTGCCGTCGTTTTCGTTCAGCCACGCGACAGCGGCCTCTGCAGGTGCGCGTAAGTGAGCTGGAATATCGGCGTTAAGTTGCACGCACGGGTCCCCTAAGTGACAAACGATCACGCGTTACTTTAGCGAGCTTCGCTGCCAGTGTCAGGCATTTCCGTCGCGCCGCATCGCCGTGCCGCACTGCGCGAAATAGCCCGGATTGATTACACTTGTGCGACGCTGTTGAGGAGGGCCTCCATGTCGGCAAACGATCCGTGTATTTTCTGCCATCTTGATCGCCCGCTGATCGCCTCGAGTGATCTCGCGCTGGCTTTCTATGATGCCTATCCGGTCTCTCCGGGCCATGCACTGGTCGTGCCGCGCCGGCATTCGCGCACTATCCTGGACGTCAGCGCTGCAGAGTACGCGGCTTGTTTTGCGTTGATCCGCGACGTTTGTGCGGTGTTGCGGGAAGCGCATCGGCCGGACGGGTTCAACATCGGCGCGAACTGCGAGCAGGCTGGTGGACAATCGGTTTGGCACGCTCACATCCACATCATTCCCCGCTACCTGGGCGATGTTCCTGAACCGCTCGGCGGGGTCCGCAACGTCATCCCGCTCGTTGTCACAGGTGGGACCGAGGTCTAGCCCGGCCAACGTGGTCCCGGGATTTTCGAGTGCCGTCAGGCCGTCGGCCAAGATTTTCGTCTAATTTCACGAAATTATTGAAAAAAACTGCCAATTTGGGCGAAAAAGCATTTCGCTCAGGCGCTGCTCCCTTTAACATGCGCCCCTGCGTTGCCCGACCGGGTGCGCAGGGACATGTTTCGGCCGGAAATCCCGGTCAATCACCATGGCAACAGAGCTCTGCTTCGCGCGACTGTCGGGAGCATCAAGCGTCTGTCGTCGGAATAATCCATCAGAGAGCGGACATGACTGACCTGACACGGTATCGCAACATCGGAATTTTCGCCCACGTTGACGCGGGTAAGACCACCACCACCGAGCGCATTCTTAAGCTCACCGGTAAGATTCATAAAATCGGTGAAGTGCACGACGGTGCGGCCACGACCGACTTCATGGACCAGGAGCAGGAACGCGGGATCACCATTCAGTCCGCTGCAACCACCTGCTTTTGGGATGACCACCGCCTGAACATCATTGATACCCCCGGTCACGTTGATTTCACCATCGAGGTGTATCGCTCGCTAAAAGTTCTGGACGGCGGCGTTGGCGTTTTTTGCGGTTCTGGCGGCGTTGAACCGCAATCTGAAACGAACTGGCGATATGCCAACGACTCCGAAGTTTCACGCATCATCTACATCAACAAGCTCGATCGCACCGGTGCGGATTTCTACCGCGTAGTTGAGCAGGTTAGAAAGGTCCTGGGTGCCAATGCACTGGTGATGGTCCTGCCCATCGGTATCGAAGAAGAATTTAAAGGGGTGGTCGATCTGCTGACCCGCAAGGCGTGGATCTGGGACGATTCCGGTGACCCGATGAATTACACCGTCGAGGATGTGCCGGCCGACATGGTTGACCAGGTAGAAACCTATCGCGAGCAGCTCATTGAAGCGGCTGTCGAGCAAGACGATGAGGCGATGGAGAAATACCTCGATGGCGAAGAACCTGACCTCGAGACCCTCAAGCGCTGCATTCGTCTGGGTACCATCAACCTGAGTTTTTTCCCCACCTACTGTGGGTCGTCATTTAAAAACAAGGGTGTTCAGCTTGTTCTAAATGCTGTCGTCGATTACCTGCCGAATCCGACCGAGGTTAAACCGCAGCCCGAAGTCGACGAAGAAGGCACCGAGACCGGCGAGTTTGCCATGGTCGACGAGAGCGCGCCATTGCGCGCGCTGGCGTTCAAGATTATGGATGACCGTTACGGCGCGTTGACCTTCATTCGCATATACGCAGGCAGGATCGAGAAAGGCTCGAACGTCCTCAACACGTTTACGGGCAAGACCGAACGTATCGGGCGCATTGTCGAGATGCACGCCGATTCTCGTAACGATGTCGATTCGGCGCAGGCCGGCGATATTGTTGCGGTTCTGGGCATGAAGAATGTGCAAACCGGACACACCCTGTGTGATCCGCGCCATCCGGCTACGCTCGAACCGATGGTGTTCCCCGATCCGGTTATTTCGGTGGCTATTTCACCCGTCGACAAGGCAGCATCCGAGAAACTCGGTGTCGCGCTCGGCAAAATGATTCAGGAGGACCCGTCATTCCGGGTTGAAACTGACCAGGAAAGTGGCGAGACCATCATCAAGGGTATGGGCGAGCTGCACCTGGACATCAAAGTCGACATTCTCAAGCGCACGCATCTCGTCGAAGTCGAGGTCGGCAAGCCTCAGGTTGCCTACCGTGAAACGATCACCAAGCAAGTCGAAGACGTGTACACGCACAAAAAACAAACCGGCGGTTCCGGCCAGTTTGCCAAGATTGATTATCTTATCGAGCCAGGCGAAGTGGGCAGCGGCTTCGAATTCATCTCCAAAGTCACTGGCGGTAACGTACCGCGCGAATTTTGGCCGGCAGTACAAAAGGGTTTCGAGTCTAGTATCGAAGAAGGGGTGCTGGCGGGTTATCCGATGCAGGACATTAAAGTGACTCTCGTTGACGGCGGCTATCACTCAGTTGACTCGTCTGCGGTCGCATTTGAGATTGCCGCCAAGGCTGCTTATCGGCAAACGCTGCCCAAAGCGTCTCCGCAGATACTTGAGCCCATCATGAAAATCGATGTGTTCACACCTGAGGATCATGTCGGCGATGTGATCGGTGATCTCAATCGCCGGCGTGGCATGATTAAGGCACAGGAGCCGGGTGTTTCCGGCGTCCGAGTCAAAGCAGACGCACCGCTTGGTGAAATGTTTGGCTACATCGGCGACCTGCGCACCATGACCTCCGGGCGTGGCCAGTTTTCGATGGAGTTTTCACACTACGCACCGTGTCCGCGCAATATTGCCGACGAGGTGATCAAAGAAGCTGCGGAACGTAACGCTAAGTAAGTATCGCGGCGCCCGACGCTGTTGGGCGCCGCGCTTGAGACACGTTAAGAAATCTCTGCAACCGTGAGCACGCGTGCCGGAGATTAAGGCACGCGGTGTTCGAGACGCGCTGTTGGTCCGCGCATAACCGCGCCGCGCAGAAAGCTGCGCTACGCGGCTCTAGGCGGCGCGGCCGCTGTTGGAGACATCCCTTTAACATCGAGCGCCATTTCGTACTTGAAATAGCGGTTTAGCTCGTTGAGAGCCGCATCGACTCTGTGTGTCGGCACATGCGCTTTACACTTAGCTCAACGCGCGCGAGACCACCTCAAAAGTATCTTTCGATAATCCGTCCACGTCGTGGATGCGCTGTAATGCGTTGCGCGCATGTTCCTGGCGTCCGGCATCAAACTTCTTCCAGCGGTCGAAAGCCCGCGCCATGCGCGCTGCCACTTGCGCGTTAATCTGGTCGAGTGCGATGACCTGAGTCGCCCCGAACTCGTAGCCGCTGCCGTCGGCAGCGTGAAAGCCGGCATGATTACCGTGGCAGAACATGCCAATCACGGCGCGTACCTTGTTCGGGTTGGTTAGATCGAATGCCGCATGTTCGAGTAGCCGCCTGACATCGCTCAGCGTGTCTGGCAGGCGTGAACTGGTCTGCACTGCGAACCATTTATCCACCACCAATGGTTCGTCGTGCCAGCGCTCATAAAACCAGGCCAGCGCAGTTTCCCGTTCGGGGCACGCACAATTCGCGAGCGCGCCCAATGCGGCCATCGCGTCGGTCATGTTCCCCGCGTTTTGTAACTGGTCGAGGCATAGTTGGCGTACCGCTGGCGTTGCGAGTTCCATCAGGTATCCGAGCGCACTGTTACGGACACTGCGATAGCCGGCAGAAATGGCATCGGGGCGATACTCGCCGGGCGCGATGAAACTCATGTACGCCTCGGAGAACTGTGCTTCCAGTTCGCTCGCCAAATGGCGGCGCAGCCCTGTGCGTGCACGGAGGATGGCATCCGGATCGACGACCGCCATTTGCTCGGCCAGATAGCCAGCGCTCGGCAGGCTGAGCGCTTCAGCAGCGAAGGCCGGGTCTTGCTCCGCATCACTCAGGACGCGACCGAATGCCGCCACCAGTGCTTCGTTGTAAACAGGCGTCTTCCCCGCACGCAGATCCTCCACTGCAGCCATTAACACGCCGACGGCGAGCCGTTGGCCGGCCTCCCAACGGTTAAACGGATCGCTGTCGTGAGCCGCGAGGTGCCCCAACTCGGCATCGCTATAGGCATAGTCCAGCGCGACTGGTGCCGAGAAACCACGCAATAATGATGGCACGGGTGCCGCGTCGACGTCGGTGAATGTGAACTGTTGTTCGGGTTCGGTGAGGGACAACACGTGCCGACCTCTGGTCGCCGGCGAGCCCGTGCCTGATTCAAGCGCCAAATCATTACCGCTTTGATCGAGCAGACCAACTTCCACCGGAATATGGAATGGTTGCTTGTCGTCCTGTCCGGGAGTCGGAGTACAACTCTGGCGCAAAGTGAGCGTGTAAGTGCGGGCGGCTGCATCGTATTCCCCGCTGGCCCGCACACACGGCGTACCCGCCTGACTGTACCAACGTCGGAACTGCTGTAAATCAACACCCGATGCATCCTGCATCGCGGCAACGAACTCCTCAGTACGTACTGCCTGACCATCGTGACGGGCGAAGTACAAGTCCATGCCAGCGCGAAAGTGCTCGGCCCCGAGCAAGGTGTGAATCATGCGCACGACTTCCGCGCCCTTGTTGTAGACCGTCGCGGTATAGAAATTGCTGATCTCGATATACGATTCCGGGCGGACCGGATGCGCCATCGGGCCCGCGTCCTCCGGAAACTGTCCGGCGCGTAACTGGCGGACTTCCTGAATGCGTTGCACGGCGTGCGAATAGCGATCGCCACCGTACTGTTGATCGCGAAACACCGTCAGGCCTTCCTTGAGACTGAGTTGGAACCAGTCCCGACAGGTGACCCGGTTGCCCGTCCAGTTGTGGAAGTATTCGTGTGCGACCACACGGTCGAGCATCATGAAATCCATATCGGTGGCGGTGTCTGGCCGTGCCAATACATATTTTGTATTGAATATATTGAGGCCTTTGTTTTCCATCGCCCCCATGTTGAAGTCGCCAACGGCAACGATCATGTATTGGTCGAGATCAAGCTCAAGGCCGAACACGCTTTCATCCCAACGCATCGCGGACTGCAATGCTTCAAGAGCGAACTCACACTGATCGAGTTTGCCGGGCTCAACGAAAATCATCAGTGCCACCGTTCGCCCGGACGCGACGACGAAATCGGTCTCGAGCTTCTCGAGCTCTGCGGCGACCATTGCGAACAGATAGGCCGGCTTCGGAAACGGATCGTGCCAACGCGCCCAATGTCGTTCTCCATCCGACAACCCTTCAGCTTCAAGATTGCCGTTGGAAAGCAGGATCGGAAAGCGTGATTTGTTGGCTGTGATGGTGACCGTGTAGACCGACATGACGTCCGGGCGATCGAGAAAATAGGTGATGCGCCGAAAGCCCTGCGCTTCGCACTGGGTGAAGTAACCGTCTTTGGAGGCATACAGGCCTTCGAGCTGCGTATTACTGTCCGGGTGAATGCGCACCACGCTGCGTAAGGAAAACGCATCCGGTAGCGCGCCGATGCTCAGGCGCTCCTCATCAAGTTCGAAGGCGTCCTGGGCGAGGACCACCCCATCGATAGCGACTTCAAGCAACGTCAGTTCTGTGCCGTCCAGCTCGAGGGGGGCGGCGCTATCCGTGGCTGCCGGATTGCGTTGCATCGCGAGCGTCGCGGTAACCTCGGTGTAATCGTTTTCGATTTGGATATCGAGAGCGACGGTCGAGATCAAGAACGCTGGCGGGGTGTAATCGCTGAGATAAGTGGTCTGGGGGCTCGCTTCAAGCATGATATTCAGCTATTCCACCATCACGTGTTCTTCGGTGAGCAGAATATGAACATCCGAGGCGCCACTGGTTGCGCTTGCGCGTGCGCGTTGGCCCTCTGGCGTATCGAACACCGCGTTCATGGCATCCTTTGATTCGAACCATACTTCAGCGACGCCATCGAAGGACTGGTTTTCGGTGGTGCACAAATTAATCGAATACTTTGTCAGGCCCGGCCATTGTTTGACCTTAGGCGCATGTTCGGTGAGCCACCAGGTCTTAAAGGCTTCGAATTCCATGCCTTCGGGGCGTTTGATAATACCGATGACTTTGTACATAGGGTGACCTCTGTGAACACTGACGAGGGTATGATTCTACGCAAAATGATGCGCACTATGGGCGTCAGCAGCGCGGGCTTTGATTTGCCGGTATGCTGCCACGCACGAAGTTCATATGTCAGGACGCACCATGATTGATTTGCACTATTGGCCGACCCCGAATGGCAAGAAAGTTACGATATTGCTGGAAGAGTGCGCAATGCCGTACCAGGTTATTCCGTGCAACATCGGCAAAGGTGACCAGTTCACCAATGAGTTTTTGAAGATTTGTCCGAATAACCGCATGCCGGCGCTGGTCGACCACGACCCCGCGGGTGGGGGTGCGCCAGTATCGGTGTTCGAATCCGGCGCGATGATGATGTATATCGCCGAGAAGGCCGGTCAGTTCTGGCCGCAGGATGTGCGCGGGAAGTATGCGGTGACCGAATGGGTGATGTGGCAGATGGCTAACCAGGGACCGAAAAGCGGCGAGTGCGGGCACTTTCGCCGCCTTGGCGACAGTCAGGGCGATCAGAGTTACGCGGTGAGGCGGTTTACCGATGAGGTGAATCGTTTCTATGGTGTGCTTAACCAACGACTGTACGACTGCCCCTACCTGGCGGGTGATGAATACAGCATCGCCGACATGATTGTGTATCCCTGGTGTGCTGTAGCGGAGTCGCATGACCAGAACATCAACGAGTTCGAACATTTCAAACGTTGGTGGGACGAACTATCGGCCCGCCCGGCAGTTCAACGCGGTATGGATGTGTGCAAGGACATGACCATGGATCTGGATTCCATGAGCGAAGAAGAAAAAACCGCTCTGCGAAAAATGCTTTACAACCAGCGCGCCCGGCCAGTGGTGGAGCGCTGAATACTGAGACGTCGATAAATCATCGTAGTTATTAATTACTGATATGAAGATAGAAAAAAACAGTGTGGTCAGCTTCCACTACCGTCTGAGCAACAGCAAGGGTGAGGAGATCGAGAATTCCCGAAATGCTGATCCCATGACTTATCTGCACGGACACAAGGGCATCATTGCCGGGCTTGAGCTGGAAATGGCCGGGCGCGAGGCGGGCGAGTCCTTCAGCGCGACCATTGCGCCCGAGATGGCTTATGGCTCGCGCCGTGACGATGCGATACAGCGCATTCAGATGAAAGCCGTGACGACGCGAGGCAAACTCAAACCCGGCATGATTATTTCCGTGAACACGGAAAAGGGGCCACGCCAGGTCCAGGTGATCAAGGCTGGGCGCACCGTAGTCGACGTCGATAACAACCATCCGCTGGCTGGGGAAACCGTCACCTTTGAGGTTGAGGTTGCGGAAGTGCGCGAGTCCACGCCAGAAGAACGCACGCACGGTCACGCGCACGGTCCAGGCGGGCACAACCACTAGCAGGCTGCCAGACGTGCGCGCGCATGTTGCAGGGCATAGGGGAAAACGATGATCAACCGAGTACTGCTGTGTCTGGGGCTCCTACTCACAGTTAACGTCGCGGCTGAAGAACAACGCCTCGCTCATGCTGGCGAGGACCAGGAAAACTGGATCACCTATGGCCATGGTCATGCCAACCAGCGCTTCAGTGCCCTGGAGCAAATTAATCCAGGCAACCTAGCCTCGCTAACCCCGGCCTGGATTTACCAGACCGGCATCATCGGGACCTTTCCAACGAATCCGCTCGTCGTTGATGGCGTGATGTATCTCACGACGCCTTACAACCACGTCGTCGCCCTGGACGCGGCAAGTGGTGCCGAACAATGGCGTTACGAGCACGTGCTCAGTCAGAAGAAACTCTGCTGCGGTTCACACAATCGTGGCCTGGCATGGGGTTACGGCCGTTTGTACATGGTGACGGCCGATGCGCGGTTTATTGCGCTTGATGCTGCCACGGGTGCACTGGTTTGGGATATCCCGATGGTCGATCCGGGCAGCGCCGAGCCAGGTGACCTCGATTCCATTCGGCATTTCTCCGAACAACGTCGCGCGGACTTCGATCGCATGACGCGCTTCTCCGGCAACATGGCTCCGGCCGTGTATGACGGTAAGGTATTCGTTGGTGTGAGCGGCACCGGCTATAGCGCGGTCCTCGGCGACGCAGAGTCGGCGACCGCTTCGGTGCTGGGTCGACCGGGAGTACGGCCCGGCTTGCGCGCATTCTTGTCAGCCTACGATGCACACGACGGCTCATTGTTATGGCGTTGGTACTCAACGGCCGCATCAGGTTGGGAGGGTGAGTTTTCTCCGACGACATCTTTCAACGACAAACTGGATCGCGATATCACCGCAGAGCGAGCCCATGCCGACAAGTATCGCGATGCGTGGCGTGGCGGTGGTGGCTCGATCTATTCTTCGCCTTCGATCGACCACGACCTCGGACTGATCTATTTCGGTACCGGCAACGCCTCACCCGGTTATGCCGATTACAAACGACCCGGCGACAATCTGTACACCTCCTCACTAATCGCCCTCGATGTGAACAGCGGCGCCCTGCGCTGGTATCACCAGCTCGTACCCCATGACATCTGGGGATATGACGTCGCAGCGCCACCACTGCTGTTTGAGTTCAAGGACACCAACGACAAACCGGTCAAGGCCGTCGCGGCAGCTTCAAAGTCGGGCTGGTTGTATATTTTCGATCGCAAGACCGGCAAGCCTTTACGGCGCTCGGAAGCTTTCGTACCGCAGAACGATTTAATGTTTCAGCGCCCGACTGCTCAGGGCGTCGTCATTGCACCAGGCGCCGGGGGCGGTGCGAATTGGCCGCCGAGTGCCTATAGCCCCGAGACGGGCTGGATTTATGTGCCAGCCACCCACAACCCGACGCGATATCACCTCGAGCAGGACGAACAGGGTCGGCCGGTAAGCGTACTGAGCTTTCTGAACGACGGCGAGCGCTGGGGCACGGTCAGTGCTATCAATCCTCTCGACGGTAAGATCGTCTGGCAGGAGAAAACCGACTTGCCGGTCATTTCTGGCGCGCTGGCTACCGCCAGTGGCTTGCTGTTCCACGGGCAGTCAAACGGTGATTTCGTAGCGCGAGATGCGGCAACCGGCAAACTTCTATGGCGGTTCGCAACTGGCGCCGGAGTCAACGCACCTGCAATCACCTATGCGGTGAACGGACGCCAATATGTTGCCGTTGCTGCCGGTGGCCATTCGCTTTTTAAATATCCACTAGGTAACGCCGTGATCGGATTCGCACTACCGGAAAAATCTCAGACGGACTAGTTCGCGATTCGCTTGCCACGCCCTCGGGGTGAGTGGCGAGACCCAGTGTCATTCGCGATAGATTACATGTCACTTCATCGACCAGCATCCAGCGAAGGACTCCCCATGCCTGACTTGATTCTTCACCACTACGCGATGTCGCCGTTTTCGGAAAAAGTGCGTCGTATCCTCGCCTACAAGAACATGCCCTGGCGCGCGGTAGAGCAACCGCTGATGGCGCCAAAGCCGGATCTCACGCCGCTAACGGGCGGTTATCGCCGCATCCCGGTGCTGCAGATTGGCGCAGATATTTACTGCGATACGACGCTCATCGTGCAACGTATCGAAGCGCTTTATCCTGACCCACCGGTCATACCCACGCCGCTCGCGGGAGTCGCCGCGCTTATTGAAGACTGGGCCGACCATCGCATGTTCATGAACGTGGTGCCGCCAACGATAGTCGGGCTCATGAGCGATCTGCCGCCTGGCTTTCTTGACGATCGTCAGGCCATGACTCCGGGATTTAGTGAAGGCGCGATGGTCTCTGCGGCCCCGCACGCACTCGAGCAAACCGGTCACGCACTCGACAGAATAGCGTTGCAGTTAGGTGAGTCTGCCTATTTGCTCGGTGAGCGGTTCACGGTCGCCGACGCTGCATGTTTTCACACCGTGCATTTCCTCAAGAACAACCCGGCCCTGGTGGTCCAGATCGAGTCGCGGCCCGCGCTGGCCGACTGGGTGAAACGCATTGAGGCATTTGGTGACGGCAAGCGCGAAGATATGACAGCAGCTGAGGCGTTGACGATCGCCGGTGCTGCAAGCCCTGCGGATACCGACGGTGCGAGTGTGACTGACGCAGGCTACAAGGTAGGCGACAAGGTCACGGTTGTCGCCGATGACTACGGTCAGGAAACCACGGTAGGTACCGTTGCGCGTGTGACCCTGAACGAGATAGTCGTGGAGCGCGAGGACCCCCAGGTCGGCCGCGTTGCTGTGCACTATCCGCGCGCCGGCTATCGCGTTAGCGCGAGCTGACGGACATTGCCATTACCGCAGCAAATCTGATCGCTCAATGGATGTCTCGCTGAGCGTTTGTCGGTGTCGACCAGATGCCACGCACTCAGCAACGTCGTTCGAAAGCTAGTTCCTTTCGCCGGCGCAGTTTGATGCCACAGTGAATGGATGCGCTTTTAGTATTCCGTCGTGCGAGTGCGCAGCAAAGTTAATCTTGCGCCAGCGAGACACACGCTCAAGGGAGGACTGGTTGAATTGCCGGCGCTAGCTGTTCGTGAGTGTCCTGTAAATCGGACACTCAAGTGTGAACTGCCGACATCTGCTTACGAATATTTATTCGTTGTGGGTCCGGCCATGAGAATGCACTTGCAAAGCGTCGCGATCCCCGATTAGATTCCGAGCCAGGGATACTTGGGGCGATCGATGAACGGTGAAGCGACCGACACTCAGACGCGCCTCGGGCCACTCGAGCGTTTGCTCATCCGCGAATGCGTCTCAATGACCGAACATGCGCTCGGACTGGGACTCCGTGTACCCGCCGCTGTTGCGGAGAGCGTTAACGTCGTAAGCGGTGTGCTGAACGCCGATGGGGATTCGGTCGTCGTCTCCTAGAGCACAAAGAGCGTGCCGAGTGCGCGCATCGAAGTTGGCCAACTTGCACGAATCCATGCGCACCTTGCGCAGACTATTGCGCCAGCAAAACCTCGCACCATCCTGCTGTTGGCCGACGAGGCACAGAGAGGTAGTTTGTTTTTCTTCCTCGGGCCTGTGCCGCTCGTGCGGCGGCTCATGTTAATCGCCGCGCTGTCGTTGCTGGTGTTATTTGGCGTTAGCCTCTCCGGCATGGTGGACGGTCGGCCGGAAAGTTTCAGCTTGCTCAGTAACAGCAGTATGTCGCTGCTGTTGAACGAATTATTTCTACTCAGTGCAGCCGCAATCGGCGCCTGCTTCTCCGGACTGTTTCAGGCCAACCGCTACATCAGCGCCGGGACGTTCGACCCCCGCCAGGAATCGTCGTATTGGATTCGCTTCGCCCTGGGATTAATGGCGGGCGTTATTCTGGCAACTCTCGTCCCGATCGAATCATTCACCGAGGTTAAATCTGGCGGTGGCGTGCAGGGTAGCCTGGGCGGGCTGGGTGCGCCGGCATTAGCGCTTCTCGGTGGTTTTTCCGCGGCGGTGGTTCACCGAATTCTCTATCGCTTGGTCTCGGCCATTGAATCTGTAGTGAAAGGCGACCCGCACGCCAACCTCGACAATAAACTGGAATCCGTAAAAGGTCAGGCCGAGCAGAGCGCCGTCCGTGAACGCCTCGTTGTATCTGCCCAGCTAACCCGATTACAGCAGAACATCACGGCTGGACAAACGCTGGAGGAGATCGGCGCACAAGTGCGTGGTATTCAGGACCGTCTTTTCCCGGCGGTTTTCGATGAGCAAGAGGACGGGGCGCCGATTAGTGCGCTCGGTTCCAATCCAAAAGATTAGCGGCAGTGCTCGATGTACAGAAAAAGTCCGCGCACCCGACATCCGAGATGGCCGTTGCAGACGTCGATGCACGGCTTGACTATCAAGACACCGACGTGGCTCAACCACGCCAGCCAATTCGCCGCCGACCCCTTGCAATTGCTGGCTGGCATGTCGATGCATGACCATGCCGAACAGTTGCCACATGAATAGTTTCCTACCACCAGCCCTGGAGTAGAACGAAATGTCGAATGTCGCCGGTAAAGCGTACGCAATGAATGTTATTACACCGGTCCGTTGGTATACGGCGTGGTTGAACAAATTGTACTTCTGGGCCGCGGTTAAGTTCCCGAGCACCTTGTCTGGATTAGTGACTCTGTCTCTGATCCACTATGCCCGTTGGACCATTATCGGCCGCAAATCTTTTCCGCATTTAGATCACCGGCAACCAAAAGAAACTCTGAAGTACTCGTACATGTTGTTCTTCAGCAACTTCAATGGCAGTTGGGAGCAATACGTCGATTCGTTTACTTTCGCGATTCCAAGCGGGCTCGATCTCTTCTGGAAATGGAATGTACGCTACTCCAAATCTGTGCCGCTCACGCCCTTCCACGATTACATTCAATACAACCAGATCGAAACGCCGCATTACTACAATGCCTACCCGCTAGCTTCGTCGAATGACGTTAAATCTGCAGCGAACGTTCGCGCTACGCTGCTCGCCTTTGAGCGCGCCGCCAGCCAGGATGAAAGCGACGAGGCTTTTCAGAAGCGTTATCACGGACTCCTGCGTGCGTTACAGCACGATTTGGGCGAGATGCATCCGACGCCGATCGTGACGATGGCGGCCAACCAAGTTGAGAAACGCACGCAGTGGCAAAGCCGCGTTTTCGAAGCACCGAACGCGCAGAGCTAGGAGTACAGCAATGGCAAATGTCAGCGGCAACGCATATGCACTCACCGTGCTATCACCCATTAAGGAAGGTCTCGTGGCGGGCAAAGAGATCGCTTACGCCGACGCGGTTCGAGATCGCTTATACGACTGGAACGAGCTGGACAACAGCCCAATGGCGAAAGTCCCGCAGACCTACTTGTGCCGGTATTTCGTACTCGATGATGTGTATGTTCAGTCGCTGCCGAGTGGCAGCTATCCGGATAATCGATATGACTGGAGCCCCTATATAACGGACGGTAAGCGCCGCGGTTCATTGCCAGCCGAAGATCGCTTGCAGTCTCGCTACCTGGTTTTTTCCAGCAATTTCCATGCTGGCCCCAACGCCGATCTGGACGGTTACCTGCACAACATGTGGGATGCGATTAGCGACGATATCCGGGAAGTGTGGGGCTACTGTTACGGCTTCGACCGGGTCAGTTCGGCCGCGACTTTCGCCGCTTACATCAAAAAATGCCAGCTTGAGACGACGCTGTTTTTCGTCGGGTCAAATGACGACCCGCTGCCGGAGCAGTTAAAGGCGCTCTTTCTGAAACAGGAGTTCGCGCGCTTTGCGGCTACGAATCAGGGCTTGCCTGCGGCCGAATTGCGAAAAAATTACAACGAGTTCATTACGCGTGTTGCACCCGAAGACCTGAATGGACCGAGCTGGTCGCCGGGCCAGTATAAGTTTGACTAAGACCGCGGGTTTCCCAATCCCACGCGACCAACGGGCACGTTATGTGCGCAACCACTCCAGAGGGTAGACCAGTGAACAAGAAACTCGAACTCGCCGATATTCAAGGCAATGTGCTGCGTGCCTATGGCCGATTCGGCTACCCCGCAGCGCGGTACGTTTGTCTCAATGTAAAAAATGAAATCCGCGGGCGCGATTTCATTGCCGCTGTCACAGAGCGTGTGACAACGGCCATCGACTGGTCGACTGAAGACGGCAAAAAACTTAAACCGAATTGGACGGCAAACATTGCCTTCAGCTATCAGGGGCTCAGAAAGCTCGGGTTACCGCGTGCTTCGTTGGTGGAGTTTTCGCCCGAATTTTCGCAAGGAATGAAAGCGCGTAAAGACATACTAGGCGATCAAGGACCGAGCGCTCCGGAAAACTGGGATCCGGTTTGGGAGCGCAACGGCAAGGATTTCGAAAGCAACGTCCACATATTGATAACCCTGAATGGGCTGATGCCAGCACCAGTCACGGAAGACGCCAATGGCATGCAAGAGGCACGCGAAGCAAGCCTTGAGCACCGCGAGCAGGCGTACGAATGGCTACTCGAAGTCGTCAAGGAGCACGATGATGGTGTTGCCGTCCTCGGTGGCCACTGTGGCGCCAATGGTGAGAAGTTCGACTATCAGGATGCGGATGTGTTGTTCGAAGATGGCATGCCGACAGCAAAAGAGCATTTCGGCTACCACGACGGCATTTCCGATCCGGTCATTGAAGGCGTGCCTTACGATGAGGGACGTGTCGAAGGCCGCGGCAAACTGCTTGAAGGTGGGAAATGGGCGCCGCTTGCCACCGGTGAATTTCTGTTTGGGCACATCGACGAAGCACATGAGTACCCACCTGCGCCACGCCCGATCCTGTTGTCGCGCAATGGTACCTACATGGTGTTTCGCAAACTCCACGAGAATGTTGGTACGTTCAACGCGTTTCTTTCCGAGCACGGCAAGAAATACCCCGGTGGGGAAGAGCTGCTGGCGGCCAAATTCGTCGGGCGCTGGAAGGATGGAACGCCGCTGGTCCTCGCTCCGAATGAGGAAAAGCGTAAGGCGTTCCAGGACAAACTAAAGGAAGCGAGTCTTGAAGAGCAAGAGCGAATGCTGTCTGACTTCAGCTACGAAGATGACATGTCAGGAGCCAAGTGCCCGTTCAGCGCGCATATGCGCCGCATCAATCCTCGCGGTTCGCTGGAACAAGTCGCCGGCGAGGTACCCGGGTCAATGATCCGCTCGATGAAAGGTGAAAACGAGGGCGCTTTCGATACGCCGGGCGCACTGGCGAATCGACGTCGCATCATGCGTCGCGGCCTGCCCTATGGAACCGTATCCGATCGGACCAGCGACAAGGGCAATCACGGCATCGTCATCATGATGCTGAACGCCAATATCAACCGCGAGTTCGAATTCGTACAGCAGCAGTGGATCAACTACGGCAACGATTTTAAAGCCGCGAATGACAAAGAGATTCTGCTCGGCAACCACAATATTGACGGGAAATCACCGAGCAAAGCCGTGATTCAGGTTGATCCAGAAAGCGATGACGTTCCCTATATCGTCTCTGACATCCCGTTATTGGTGGAAACCCGCGGCGGCGATTACTTTTTCGTACCGAGCATGACCGCATTGCGTTTAATCGCGCGTGGAGTCATTGACCCAACCTAATCGGATTCGATGTCCCAACTCGTCGGCTCGACTCGTGCGACCTTGTTGTACTCGTGGCGGAATTTAGAAATGGCATCGTAGACCACTTTCCGCGCCCGATTTACGCCGCCTAAAGGGCGGTGTTCCGGTAGCGCGTGCCATGGTGTGTAAGATAAGTTTTCGCCGAATGCGCGCTGCAGTTCGGTATCGAAGTCTTGTGCGGGAATGTTAATCGTCGCGACATTGCGAAATGGTGAGACTGATTCGGACCATAGCTTCCCGGGGTCTTCAATCGGCATCGCGCTGGCGTCGGTTCGGAATTGGACGGCGAAGTCAAAATCGGCACCACGCTCAGAAAGTTGTTTCACCATGGATTCGCGCAGGTAATCCTCGCCCGGATCGGCGGGTATCGCGTCCAAGCGCTCAACGCGGGGCGTTACGGAATATTTAACTGCCGCGTCCCCGAACAAGTAAGGGGTGGTGCTGAAATAGCGAATCTGCAACGGGTTGGCGAATTTGATCATCGATTTCAAAAGATTCCGAGCGACCCGCCAATGCGTCAGAAAATAAGCGGCTGGCGCAAGAATATTGGTCGTCAATGCTTTAATGAGACCGTCAAACTCTTCGACGTTGGCGGTTACAAACACCGGTGTACTTATCACGATGAAATCGTGGGTCGTTTCGTCTTCTTCCGTAGGTAAAAGCTTTTTGCCCGGCACCTCCATCAACTTGATTGCCATTCCCCTGATGTCGCCTTTGATATCGGCTTGGGCGGTGCCGTTCTGATTAGAAAACCGAATCTAGGCCTTATAGGTACCGGGCTGGCTGAAAATCCCTACGGCCAACTCGGGTGGCAATTCAGTCGCAACGGTAAACTCCGCTTTAACGACGCCGTGCATCTCCGGGTGGGCGTCGCGACGCATAATGCCAGTCGGATTGTCTTCGATGATTTTGGCTTTCAGACGTGCCGTCAAGTCTTCGGTGTAAGCGGCCTCGTTGTTAGGTGGATACTCGGTGGCGAGTTGCAACACGGGCATGCGATAGGCTCCTTAACTGCTGGATACCGGCCAGCAATTAACAACATACTACGTGAGTGAAGTTCAAGCGAGGTGGCGCGGTGACACGGATTCTTCAGATCATTTTTGTTGCTCTCTCGCTGAACGCGTGCAACGGGGGAGGGCCGGCTCAGCGAGAATCAGCCCCGAATGTCGTACCCGCTAAATCAGTAGCACGCGCGCTAAGTCTGCTCGACCGCTACATTGCCGCGGTCGATGATGCACGCTTTCCCAAGCCATCCAAGCGCAGCAGCGATCTGACGCCGCTGCTGCCATCAACGCCAGGACTGCGCTGGGATGACGACGGACACGTGCTGATGGCCTCCTAGACCCGCGTCGAGTTTTTTAGTGGTGAAAAGCAACGCGCCGTCGATGAAGTATTCCCACTGTACGGCGAGACCTGGTTCACAGTGGTGCCGCAGATGAAGGTCTTTTGCGGCGCAAGCGGGCTAAACGGGACGGCGCTCGATCGTCGGTTGGAGCAACGCATCGGCCTGCCGCCGTACGGCACTTACGACGCATTCCTGGAGGTTTGGGTTCCGGTCGCCCAGTTACGCAGACCTTGTGTCGATCAGGAAGTGACGGACACCGCTTGCGACCTTCGGCCACCGTTGATCGCGAACGCAAATAGCGACAACGTCGCCTGGCAGTGTCCAGCTACATGGCCTGGGGCTGGCGATGGCGAAGCGGCTCAAGCGCAATGGATGTGCGCCACATGGATCAATCGCTATGGAAACAGCGTGGCGGAAAAAAATTATCCGTGGACCGCACTCGGCTATGCCTACGATTGGGGGGATCCGTCACGTGTTGGACCGAGTGAGTACGTTGCCCCGCGAGGAACCGTCGTCAAGTTTCATTCGATTACTCCGACGCAGGCCTATTGCGATCAAGCGCGCCACTAGTCGCCTTGGCGCGTGTCGAGGTTCCTACCGGCGAAGCAAAGGCGGCGGGCTGCACGCGTAATGATTCGCAGTTCAGTCAGTAACCGACATAGTCCCCATTGCGCTTCTCTTTGAAGGCACGCATCGCTTCGCCGTGGTCGTGGCCACCCTTGGCGACTGCGATATGAGAGGCGATCAAGTCGAGCGATGCGTTCATGTCGCCATTCAAACCATGGTCGACGGCGCGTTTGATCAGACGTACCGACAGTGGCGGATTGCGCGCGATGCGTGCGGCGAGTGCACGGGCATTGGCGAGTAATTCATCGTCTGGCCAGACGTGGTTGACCAAACCAATGCGTAAAGCTTCATCGGCATCGATAAAATCGCCGCTAAGAAGCAATTCCATCGCCATCGAGCGCCCGACTAAACGCGGTAGATACCAGGCGCCGCCACCGCCAGGCAAGAGCCCGATGCGCGCGTAAGTCTCGGCGAACTTGGCGCTACTGGCCGCAACGCGAATGTCGCAGGCGAGGGCGAGATCCATGCCACCCCCGGTTGCAACGCCGTTGACTGCCGCAATCAAAGGTTTGTCGAAACGCGCAGCGCGTTTCGGGAAGGCCTGAATGAACTCGCTGATATGCTCGCGCGTGACGTGTGCGCGGTTGTCGGCGTCGGCACCCATTTTGCTGACGTCGCCGCCCGAACAAAAACCGCGTCCGGACCCGGTCAGAATCACCACGGCAATGTCATCACGCGCCTCGCATTCGTCGAGATGCTGTACCAATTGGCCAAGCATGTCATCAGAAAACGCGTTCAGGCGTGCGGGTTGATTCAAAGTCACGGTCGCGATCTTGTCGCTGACATCGAACAAGACAGTATCAGACATCAAAGGTACTCCAGACATTCTGAGGGTCGGCAGATTCGGCACAAGCTGGTAGCTCGCTGCGCTGCAGCTGCATGAATTCAGTAAACTATGGGAATTCTTCTGCTATTCCAATCAGCTTATGTCCAAGTCCAGCTTCAATCGCGCGCTCGGCGAGTTTATCGACGCGTCTCCAACGCCCTTCCATGCGTGCACGAACATGCGCGAGCAGCTGTTGCAAGCCGGCTACGAGGCCCTTGATGAAGCGGACGCATGGCAACTGGAGCGCGGCGGGCGTTATCTGGTGACGCGCAACGAATCGTCGCTGATAGCATTCCACCTGGGTGCCGGACCGGTCGCTGACGATGGCCTCAGGATGATGGGCGCACACACGGACAGTCCGTGTCTGAAAATGAAGCCAAACGCGGTGACAGAGCAGGGTGGCTACATCAAATTCGGCGTCGAGGTCTATGGGGGTGTGCTGCTCAATCCTTGGTTCGACCGCGATTTATCGCTTGCAGGGCGGATTACTTTAGTTCGACGAGATGGTCGTCTGCACAGTACGTTGATTGACCTACGCTGCGCTATCGCGATGATTCCAAGTCTCGCGATCCATCTTGATCGAGAGGCGAACAACAAGCGCAACATCAATGCCCAAACCATGCTGCCGCCAATTGTCGGCTTGTCTGGCAAAGGTGGCTTCAAGCTTCAGGAATTACTCACCGAGCATCTCAAGGCGCACAACCGTTTGAATGACGGCGACAAAATTGTCGACTTCGAATTGTCGTTGTATTCGGTTCAGGGTTTATCGAGCGTCGGTGTGAAGGACGAATTTATCGCCAGCGCGCGCCTCGATAATCTGCTCAGTTGCTACGCCGGACTGAGGGCGCTGCTTGATGCGCCAAAGGGACATGGGCGCTTGCTGGTGTGTAACGATCACGAGGAGGTTGGCAGCGGATCGAGTGCAGGTGCACGCGGTAACTTTCTACGTAGCGTGCTCGGACGGATCGCCGGCGATGATGAGACCTACGCGCGCATGATCGCCAGATCGATGCTGGTTTCAACGGACAACGCGCACGGTGTTCACCCGAATTTCAGCGATCGGCATGACGCCCAGCATGGGCCGTTGCTGAATGGCGGGCCGGTGATCAAAGTGAACAGCAACCAATCCTATGCCACTAACAGCGAAACGGCCGCAGTCGTGCGCCAGGCGGCGCTGGCCGCAAAAGTACCACTGCAATCATTCGTGGTGCGCACCGACATGGGTTGTGGCAGTACGATAGGGCCGCTGAGCGCGGCGGTGCTGGGGGTGCGCACGGTAGACGTTGGCGTGGCCACGTTTGGCATGCATTCGATTCGCGAATTGGCCGGCAGCGATGATGGCATTGCGTTGGCGAAATTGCTCAAGTCGTTTTGTGCGATGGCGGATTTACGCATCGGCACGGATTCTTAATGGCGCTAGCGACCTGATTACGCCGTTGTCACGTGGTGACACCGTAGGTCGCATCGTCTGCCCGTAGCGGACGAACGATGCGACGCGACTAGTAGACGGTCCTAACCCATCTTGAAAAAGACCAGTTTGTTGCCGTCGAGATCGCGAAAGTAGCCGCCGTAAAATCCGTCGCCGCGCGGGCCGGGAGCGCCTTCATCAGTGCCGCCGAGTTCCAGTGCCTTGGCGTGCAAGGTGTTGATTTTATCTTCACTTTCGCACGCCAATGCGACCATGACACCATTGCCAGATGTCGCGGGTCCCCCGTCTTGCGGCTTGATAACGAGCAACATCGGCGTGCCGGCACCTGAACTCCAGGCGACAAATCGCTCGTTTTCCATTGCGCGGCCCGCGCCGGCCTCCGCGAGCAATGCATCGTAAAATTTTGCGGCACGTTCGAGATCGTTGGTGCCAACTGTAACGTATCCAATCATGGTGGGGTTCCTTCGCTTATGCCTGGGATTCCGGGCATTTCAATTGCGGAGGATTAAATCACACTACGCCGTTCCAAGTGGCTCAGGAACGGACAGGAGAAATTAATACGATGGTAAGTCTTACGACACTATACTGGGGCGACATTTGGGGAGAGAGACAGCAAATATGCTTGAGCAGGATGTAGCCGCGTTATTGGCGCGGGAAGCGATTCGGGATTTGCCAGTGCGCTATTGCGACTGTGTGTGGCGCAATGATATCGACGGAATTGTCGATTTGTTTACTGATAAAGGGACCTTTGCGGCGACTTTCGCGGACAAAGAAACGGTCATCAGCGGGCGCGAAGATTTACAGACGTTTTATGCCGGCGCGGTCGATTTTATGCCACGGCCATTTATTCATAACCACGTTATTGATCTCACTGCTGACGGTTTCGCAACGGGTCGTTGTTATCTCGATTTACGCTCGGCGCGTAACAACATGGACTGGCTCGGCGCGGGTTTCTACGAAGATGAGTACATGGCTACTTCAAGCGGCTGGAAGTTCCATCAACGGCGATTTACGGCATTGCGGATGGACGAGTTACCCGACGGCGTCGAGTAGTTTATGCGGCGGCAAGCACTCGGAACGCGAAATTACAGAGGTGTACTGAGCCGGGTGTAGAGTTCGAGGAAACTCGGAATGATCGCGTCGGTTGTGTAAGTCGTCGTGAATCGTTGCGCGGCGCGCTGTGCCTTCAATGAGCGGCCCTGCGCGTCGTTCGCCGCTGCACACATGGCTGTGCTGAGAGTTGCGCAATCTCCGATATCGGCGAAATACGCGCATTGCTCATCGAGAATTTCCAATGGACCGTCAGTGCGCGTGCTGATAATCGGCAGGCCAGCTGCCATGGCCTCGATCACAACGATACCGAAGGGTTCGGCGAGGGACGGCAGCACGAACACATCGACGTTGTCGAATACCTCGCCGGGTTCTGCGACCCAACCACAGAAATTGACGAACTCGCCAAGCCCTAATTCTGTTACCTGACGCTGCAGCGGGTCCCGATTTGGACCATCGCCGGCCAGGGTCAGCGACGCGTCGACGCCACTTGCTCGCACCCGATGCAAGGCGTCAATCAGTATGTGAAATCCCTTCTTGTCGACGAATCGCCCGAGCGCGCCGAAGCGCACCTGCTGTTGCGACATCTTCGCAGTGACCGCGCGCGGCTCGGTAAAGTGCGGGATGTGACTGGTCTGCACCGGGTCGACGCCCTGACTCGCAAGATAAGCCATCAATTTCAGAGTTGGCACACTGAAATGATCGACTGCGTGGAAGTAATCGAGGTTGATGAAGTTGTGCGTGTTCGCGACGACTGGGATCCCAAGACGGCGCGCCGCATGGCCCCCCAAATGGGCCGCGCGACCGAGGTGGACCTGCACCACTGCAGGCCCGAAGGTGTTCATGAGACGACCGATGCGCCGGCGCGCGAGCGTATCCCAGCTGCCCAGCACCGGCACCTCCGCCACTTCAAGCTTGTCGACACCTTCGAGCAATTGGCGCTGTTCGAAACGCGGTTCGCAAATCGCCTGCACCTGAACGCCGCGTGCGGCGAGCGCCAGACTCAGATCGACAAAGTGACGTTCGGCCCCGCCGAAACCTTTGGCGAGCATGATTTGGGTAATCTTCATGACCGCCCGTAGGCGCCGCTGCTAGCGGTCGACTCAGGTTTAAACTCGAACCGGAGTGCTTGTTCAGGGCCGCGTTCTGCCCTGCCAGGCTGATTAGTCAACGGTAATGACTATCTTGCCGAGCGCGCGGCGTTCCGCCAGATCGACAATGCCCTGACCGGCATCTTTGAGCGCGTATCGCGCTGAGACGTGTGGCTTTATTTTGCCAGCGCTATACATCTCGCAAAGTTCGCGAACGTTCTCAGCGTTCAGCACCGGGCTACGATCGCAGAACGAACCCCAGAACACTCCGACCACCTGACAGCCTTTCAGGAGCGCCAGATTAAGCGGAATGCGCGGGATACCCGCCGGGAATCCAACCACCAAAAAACGTCCTTCCCATGCAATCGCACGCAGCGCCGCTTCGGCGTAGTCACCGCCGACGGCATCGTAGATAACGTCTGCGCCCGCTTTGCCCGTTGCTTCTTTGAACTGGCCGGCAAGTGCGCGAGTCGATTCTTTATCAAATGGGCCGCGCGGATAGACCATGCCGCTACTCGCGCCATGTTCGAGCGCGAGCTGCATTTTCTCCTCACTGGAAGCCGCCGCAATCACGTTTGCACCCATCGCCCGGCCCAGCTCCACTGCTGCCAGACCGACTCCGCCGGCTGCGCCGAGCACCAGCAACGAATCGCCAGAGGCCAGATACGCGCGCTGCTTCAGCGCATGGTAGGACGTGCCGTAGGTAAAGATAAACGCGGCTGCCTCGTCGTCCGGCATGCCGTCCGGCGTTTTGCTGCATTTGATTGCAGGCGTTACAACTTGTTCTGCCATGCCGCCCCAGCCGAGCATGGCAATGACCCGATCGCCGATCGCGAAATCACTAACCCCGTCGCCCAGCGCATCGATTTCTCCGGCAACTTCTCCGCCGGGCGAGAATGGCCGATCCGGGCGAAATTGATATTTATCTTCGATGATCAGCGTGTCTGGATAATTTACCCCGCAGGCACGCACGCGCACGCGAACCTCCCCCGGTCCCGGTTCGGGAGCGGCGACATCGCGGAGTTCAAGAGTTTCAGGGCCGCCAGGTGCGACGCTTAATAAGGCCTTCATCGGTCATCTCCAGGTTGATTGGCAGCCACGGGTGGCGTTGCTGCTGTATCACGGGTTATTGTCCCGGCTCGTTTGCTGCAGCGATAACAATCGCCAGGGGATCCCATCATGTCTGACAACAAAAAAGTAGTGCAACAGTGGTTTGATTTCGTCTCGGCGGGTGAGGCCGACGCCGCGTTTGCTTTATTCGCCGATGATATCGTCTACGAGCTTAAAGGGACGACGCCAGTGTCTGGTGTCTATCGAGGCCTCGAGGAGATGGTGAACGATTTTTTCGTGCCGTGGCGCAAGCAGATAGACGGTGAACTGATCGTCCATGTCGATGCGTTGATTGCCGAGGGTGATAAGGTTGTTGTGCTCGCGCACGGCGAGGCAATGACGATACACAAGCTGCGCTATGACAACAGCTACGCGTTCGTATTTTCGTTGCTTGACGGGAAAATCACAGAAGTCGTTGAGTATCTCGATACGGCAATGGTGGAAACGGCAGCTTACGGCAGGACCCTGACCGGGCCGTGACACCTGGGCACGTCAAATTCGCCGGATACGCCGCATCGCGTGAGTAGTCTGTCCGACGACATTGTCAGCCCGACGGTGCCGTTCCGGCAGGATGCCACGATCGTCAGCGTGGTGGCTGTCGCGCATCTGGTCAGTCATTTCTTCCAGCTTGTACTGGCCCCGCTGTTTCCCTGGTTGCGGATTGAGTTCGGCTACAGTTTTGCCCAACTTGGTTTCATCCTCACCGTCTTGTTCGTGGTCTCCGGTATTGGCCAGGCGGCGGCTGGATTCGTCGTCGACCGCTACGGTGCCTTACGGACCATGCTTGTCGGGCTCGGGTGTTTGGCGAGCGGGGCGTTGCTTTTCAGTATCAGTGACACCTACCAGGGCTTCCTCTTCGGGGCGGTGCTAATCGGGTTAGGCAACGCAGTCTTCCATCCGGTCGACTTCTGGCTGATCAACCATCGCGTAAGTGAGCCGCGCCTTGGGCCGGCGTATTCGGCTCATGGTCTGTCGGGTAGCCTCGGCTGGGCCTTGGCACCGGTTTTTCTGGTCGGTCTGGCAACGCCGTTCGGCTGGCGAATCGCCATTGCTGGCGCGGCGGGTGTCGCGCTTGCGACGATGATTCTGGTGTGGATTTACCGCGACATCATGCGACCCGACGCGCTCGAACCGGACTCCGGAGTGACCCTCAATGGGCAGCCGGAGGTAGCCAGCGAATCGATGTTTGCGTTTATGCGCGAGCGGGCCATTTGGTTGTGCTTCGTATTTTTTCTATTCGTTGCCGCAGCCCTAGGTGGCATCCAGAGTTTTTCTCCAAGTATTTTCTCGGCCGGCTACGGCCTCGGCGTAACCATGGCGGCGATGAGCATCACTATTTACATGCTTGCCAGCGCCACCGGTATGCTAGCCGGAGGCTGGCTGGTGACACGCAGCCAGGTACTGGAGCGCAACATTACGATAGCGTTGCTGCTTTCCACAGTTGCTGCGGTATTGATCGGGTTAAACGTGCTGCCGGTGGCTGTCGCGCTGGCACTAATGGCCGTCATGGGGTTCGGTTCCGGCCTGTCCGGGCCTTCGAGAGACATGCTGATCAGACGTGCGACTCCCCCAGGGGCTACCGGGCGGGTCTATGGCGTGGTTTATTCAGGACTCGATGCAGGCATTGCGCTGGGGCCGCTGGTGTTCGGGCGCATGCTCGATCGGGGCGCGGTCACGGAAGTGTTCTATGGCGTCGCCGGATGTTTGTTTTTGGCGGTGTTCGTCGCCTGGCGAGTTGCTGCCGAAAAGCACTAGGGGAAGCTTGGCTCGGAGCAGGTCGACATTTGTCTGGCTTAACTTAAACGATGCAGCCGGCTGACGTAGCGCCTTGAGCGCTACGGTGTTGGTCGACCGAGCTGGGTATCAGGCCATCAGGGCGAGCAGACGAAACTAACCGCACCACCCGGATCTTCTTCCGGCCAATTTCCAAAACCCAACGTGCCCTTGCCCGTGATCACGCCTTCCTCGCGGCGCAAATGGCGGCGCTCCCCGTCGCTTTGCACGACATAAGTGCCGTTGGTACTTTCATCGCGCAAGTTGAACCGGCCCTGGCGAAAATTTATCTCGGCATGCTGGCGTGAAGTCAGCTTGCCGTTGAGCTGTAAATGCGCGTGCTTGCCGCGGCCGATGGCACAAGTTGCGTGGCCCGTATCAACGCGGGTCTTTTTACCGGCATAGATCAAATCCAGAAAAAACTCTGAATTGACTGCCTGCATGCGCGGCTTGGAGCTGATCTGGGTCTCGTCTCCGCTTTGCTCCCACGGCATTTTGTAGATCTCGAGGTCACCGTCCCAGGCTTCGGCCGGCACCGTTTCGATCGGATGAATTTCGGGGAACAGAAGTTCAGGAATCGCGTCTACGGCTTGCTTCGAAGTGAGAATTTCGTCGGCCTTGGACATATTGATGATTTGCTGGGCAGTGACCGGGCATTCACCAATCACGTCCTTGCCTCGCCACGCGACCTTACCAAAATGCCAACCGACTTTGATGTGCAGAATGCCCATCTTGAAGGCGCCATCTTCGCCGGCTGTGCGCAGGCTCGCCTGCATTTCGGTGGCCGCCAGGGCTGCTTTCACGGGATCAGCGAAAGCGACCATTATTTCGTCGCCGATCGTTTTCAGCGTTTCTCCGGACAATCCAGCCGCCGCGTCATCAAGCAACTCGATGCACGCGGCCATGTCGGCGCGCGCGATCGCATCGCCGTGCTGTTCGTAGAGCCGTGTGCTCCCCGAAATGTCGGCGAACAATACAGCGAGCTTTTTAAGGGATTTATCCATAGGCGTGCGCGCACCAGTTTAATCCATAGGCGCGAGTAAGTGCAGCCCGTTGTTCGGCGTCGCCAGCGCCTTAGTGGGGACCGCGAGGCCAGCCCATGCTCAAAAGCGCGTGCCCGGATTGCGGATCCAGACCGCGTTCGGCGCGAGGATGTCGATGTCGACCGGATTGTTGATGCCGGCTGATTCCTGAAACCAATGTCTTAATTTACGTCCCCCGACGATACGAGGCGACGCATTGGTGTTGGTTGAACGGTCAATATGGCCATGAATCGTGTGTCGTTCGCGCCCGCACAAAATCCGGATTTTTTGCTGATCATCTCCGAACAACGCCGAATAGCGCATCGGGACGTTGAAAAAACCCTTGTCCATGTAATGAAACCCCACCAGAAAGCGATAGCTTGGACGGTCGGTGGTCAGGTCAGTATAGGTATCGCTATCAGCTTCAGTAAGGTGGGTACGCCGTTTGTTCATACGCTGCTGGCGCGGTTTACGCGCTATGGGCCGGGTGCTCGACGAATTCTGATTCCACACTGGTGTCAGTGCTTCGATCAGGCTGTGTTGCAGACCCGCAGCGAGATTCACCTTAAATGAGCCATAGTGCAGATTGCCGGGGTCCGGCATCGCGTAGAGATCGACCGCTTGGTCGATCATAAGCATTGCGATAATTCTTTCACGATTGCGTTCGCGCATGGACTTGGCCGGACCACCTTGCTGATAGCCGTCCATGCGTAATTGCAGAGAGCGCCCGGAACGCCCGATATAAAGCAATTCCTCGTCGGACGCAAAGGCATACAGCACGTTGGCGGCGCTGCCGTAGCGTTGCAATTCAACTTGCGGTTCATCGCCATCGAGTAACCACTCGCCTGCGATTTCGAAACCGATTTCAAGCAACCGTTCTAAAGGCGTTTTATTCATCAGCTTGTGCGGCCAGCGCGCTTTGCTGACTCGCTTGAGGTTGGGTAATTAGCTGCATTCTAGCGCGTTTCAGTCGTATCGCACGCACGCGAAGCGCACCCGGCCGGCAGCGAATTTTGCGCCCCGTGCGCGCCTGCTTCTGCATTCTCGCCAACATCTCTGTAGACTCGCGCCCGCACGCCGCTCGCCCGCCCCTCATAGCAAGATTATCTCGTGAACTCGACCATTTATTTACTCAGTGCCGTCAGCTTCATTGTTGTTGCAGTGATGACCGTAACCGGGCCACTGCTGCCTCTGATCGCCGAAGAGTACGGGGTAACTGTCGGCGAAGCGGGCATCATCGTGACGGCTTTCGCGGTGCCCTACGGTGCCTGCCAAATTATCTTCGGCCCGCTTGGCGATCGCATCGGCAAAGTTCGGTTGATCGCGATGGCATTGGCGGCGGCGACGGTATTTGTTCTCGGTTCGGGTTTGGCGAGCTCCTTGGAAGGATTGGCCGTAATGCGCTTTTGTTGCGGTTTTGCCATGGCGGCCACGGTGCCGATGGCGATGGCCTATATTGCTGATGAAGTCCCATACGCGATTCGTCAGCCCGTCATGGGACGCTACATTAATGGTCTCGTACTTGGTCAGATTGCGGGCGGCGTGTTGGGTGGCATCGCTGCAGAGTACTTCGACTGGCGCTCGATTTTTTTTGTTTTCGGCCTGTTCAGTGCAGTGATCGCCGGCGCGCTTTGGTTTAGAGCCGGTCGGGAGAGACCCCTATCGGCGACCCCGCCGCAGCGTATCGGCGCTGTACTGCAGCTTTACGCTGCGCTTTTTCGTGCTCGCCATTCACGCGATTTGATAATCGCAGGAACGCTCGAGGGTATGCTCATATTCGGTGTTTTGGCGTACTTCGGTGCCTATCTTCGACACACCCATGATCTCAGCTACGTCACGATTGGGTTAGTGCTTGGAATGTACGGCGTTGGCGGTTTGATTTACGCCGCGGCTGTATTTCGGCTGGTGCGCCTGCTCGGTGAACGGCGCATGATTGTGGCCGGTACTATGCTGCTCGGCTGCTGTTATATCGCGCTGATTCTGGTGCCACACTGGATCTGGTGTTTGCCGACATTTCTGCTCGCAGGATTCGGTTTCTATCTGTTTCACAACACTATGCAAACTCGCGCCACGGAATTGTCTGCCAGCGCCCGCGGCACCGCCGTTTCGCTGTGGGTATTTATGTTGTTTCTCGGCCAGGGCGCTGGCGTGATTTTGTTCGGTGCAGTCATCGACCGCTTTGGATACGCGCCAGCCTTCGTTAGCGCCGGCGTTGGTATCGTCGCCACCGGGCTTTGGTTTCAGGGGCGCCCGAGCGGCGAGGCCCATCGTAATGCGGACTGATCACCGCACCCCGTGCAGGTGCGGCGACCAGGCCATGCGGGGGTGGCGGGTGCTAAAGCTTCCTGCTGAAAAACTCCCGCGCAGCGGTACTCGTTTCTTTGAATTTATCGGTGTAGGCGCCATAGTGATTGCTGTCAATCACGATCAGTTCTTTCGGGCCAGTGACGGTGTTAAAGAGATCGAGTGATATATCGGTCGGCGTGGTCGTGTCGTGTTTCGACACGATCATGAGCAGTGGGGTCGGTCCAATGTTTGGCATATAACCACTCACATCCAATTCCTGCATATATTCCAGTGAGCGGATAGTGACTTTGTTCTGCCAGGTGCAATCCGGGTCGCGCTCGACGAACTGGTTGATGTAGTTATAGGTTTCTTCGCCAGGAAATAAATGCGGCTCATTCGGGTCGAGCGAACACATTTTCATCGTCTTGGATGGTTTGCCGGCGACCCGGCGCGCGCGATCTTCGTCGAGCATATCGAAGAACGCTTCAACCCCAGCGATTGGCAAAAATTGTTGCAGGGTGCGGTGACCGTTCATAAACGGGACCTGGCTGACCACCGCACTCACGCGCCGGTCGAGCGCCGCTACGGCACACACGGTGCCGCCGGTATAGCTGGTGCCCCACACACCGATGCGCTCTGCATCGCATTCCTTTTGCTGTTGCGCAAACGTGATTGCACTACGGTAGTCGCGTAACTGCATACGCGGGTCGATATCCTGGCGAGGGCTACCGTCGCTTGAGCCGAGGCAGCGGTTGTCGTAGACCAATACCGCGTGGCCCGCTTTGCTAAATACGTCAGCATATTTGTCGAGATCCATTTCCTTTACGCCCGAGAAGCCGTGCGCCATGACGATGGTCGGGAACGGTCCCTTGCCCTTGGCCGGTTTGTACAGCCAGCCTCGCAGCGTTACGCCATCGGCCTTGAATTCAATATCACGTCGCATGTGCTTGTCTCCCTTTGAATGCAGATGTGCCTTACCCGACTGCCACTGTGTCGAGAGGAACTCAGACCATAACCATCTCACGCTACAGGTTCCAGTCGCAGATTGGCTTAGCCGGCGCCCAGACTGGTTGTGTTCCGGATCTATAATCAGACACTACCGACAACATCACGCTTAAGGACAATCCTGATGGGACGTTGGCGACCGCCGTCCGCCCCGGCTAGCCCCTACATCACGGCGGCCGGTTTTCGCGCGCTGGAAAGCGAGGCCCGCGCACTGTGGGCGCGCCGCCAGGGCGTTGTACGCCATCTCGCGGCAGCGGCAGCAGAGGGCGACCGCTCCGAGAATGCCGAATACCAGTATCGCAAAAAGCAGGTGCGCGAAATCGATCGCCGACTTGGCTACCTGCAGCGCCGCATGCCAAAGTTGACCATCGTTAAAGCGGTTCCCGGCGATGACTCGCGAGTCTTCTTCGGTGCCCGGGTTGAGCTTGAAAACAGCACGGGTGAGATCTGCCAGTACCGCGTCGTTGGCGCCGACGAAACCGCGCCGGGCGAGGGCGTGATCAGCATCGATTCGCCAGTTGCCCAGCAGCTCATGGGGCGCGCGTTGGACGACGAGGTGGTGTTGGACGCGGGTGCCCGAGCAGGGGCGTGGTTCATCGTATCGATTACTTATCCCGACCCTAATGTTTGAGCGTTCGGCGCGCACGGCCGCTACCTGCCGCTTGCAAATTCAACCCAGACGACCACTTTGGTACGGCCTAGCGCATATACTGAGGCAATGATTTTCCCTTCACTTTCAGCTCCTCGGTTCGCTCTTCTTGCGGCGCTTGTTGGTCTGCTCGTACCTGGTATCGGGTCGGCGGAGACGTTTCGCTTCGACTGGCCATTACAGGTCCCGGTCGGCGTGGTTGCGGCGATCACCGGGGCAGGTAACACGAGTACCGCCAGTTACAGCGTCGATTTGTCCGCTGATAGCGACGACGAGTTGACGCTTAATTTTCGTGACTTCCAGTTCCTTACCCTCAACGGCGTCGACGCGCGCGAAATCGAAGTCACGAAAAAACTCGGCCCGCTGGCCGCATTGAACCAACTGCCCAGCATGCGGTTGTCAAAAAGTGGCGCTTACCGGGGGACTTTCGGCATTGAGCAGCAAATAAAAGGCTTTCTGGAGCAGGCCCCTGCATCGCGTGACGACCCGCAACGCAAGAAACTGGAGGGTTATTTCCGTTCGCCAGAAGTACAGGCGCTGGTACGACAAAAATCGGCCGAGACGGCGAACATCTGGAATACCTGGGTTGGCGCATGGAATGGACTTGAGCTTGCCCCAGGGCAGACCGTCAGCGCGATTGTTCCCATCACACTCATGCAACGCGAGGTTCGACAAAGTGTTTTGATAGAGCATTTGGGGACGGTCGGCAAGAACTGTCCGACCTGCGTACATCTGCGCATGACCACCGTGATTGACGGTCCCGAAGTGTTAGCGCTGTTAGGTGGATTGGCGCGCAGCGCAGACGATGACGCGAGTTTCGGTGAGTTTGTATCGGCGCGTTCGATGAGCGTGACGGAAGTATTTACTGAGGCCGCGAGCTTAATGCCGATTTATGCGATGACGAATTCCGAAGTCTTGCTGCGCGACGAGGATGATAAAACTCGAACCGAACAGGCGCGTAAAGAATATTGGTTCGAGTGGCGCTAACACGCGCAAGCTAAAAGTCGCAGGGGTGCCCGGCAGCAAGGCGCCGCGCTGCCGAACGAGGAGACCTATCAGAACGAATGGCGAGGAGCGAGCAGGCGAAGCTGGTGGTGGCTATCGCCGAAACCGGACATTTTGCTAGAAACGTCCGCTGCGCAAATCGCTGATCGCATCCATGATCTCCTCGCGCGTGTTCATCACAAAAGGCCCGTAGCGAGCGATCGGTTCGCCAAACGGTCGGCCTGCGACAACCAATATCCGCGTTGTCTGTGGCCCCGCTTGCACCCGCAGCGCGTCACCTTTATCGAGTACGGCCAGGCATCTGTGGTCGACTGGACCAGGATCTTCTCCGCCGACTGTCACGTCACCCGCATAGCAGTAAACGAACGCGTTGTGCTCGGGCGGTAGCTCGAGCGTTGTGCTCATTCCCGCGGCAAGCTCGACGTCGAGGTAGAGCGGTTCGGCTTCAACCGCACTGACCGGACCGACGGTATTGCCCAGACGACCTGCGATAACCCGAACTGTGACGCCGGGGCCGAGCTCAACTTGGGGGATGTCGGCCGGCGCAATGTCCTGATAGCGAGGCGCAATCATTTTCGCGCGAGCGGGTAAATTCACCCATAGTTGAAATCCCCACATCAGGCCGTCGTGTTGTTCCGGCATTTCTGAATGCACGATGCCGCGACCGGCTGTCATCCATTGCACGCTGCCCGCTTCAAGCAAACCACTATTACCCTGATTGTCGCCATGGCGCATGCGCCCGGCGAGCATGTACGTGACAGTTTCGAAGCCGCGATGCGGGTGATCGGGGAAGCCGGCGATGTAGTCATCGGGATCATCGGAGAGAAACTCGTCGAGCAATAAAAACGGATCGAGCTCTGCGAGAGCCTGACCGCCGATCACGCGAAACAGCCGTACCCCCGCGCCGTCGCTGGTTGGTTCGCCGCGAATGGTGCGTACGACTCTGCGCTGCTGTTGATCCGTGGCAATACTCATAAATAGCGCCCCAGTGTCACGCTCACGACCAGCAGCAAACCGAGGCCAAGGTTGATTGCGACAATCGTGCGAATCTGGCTGATGGCGCCAGGGACGTCGTCGGGTTGAGCGTTAGCGAGGGCGTTGCTCAGGCGCGTGAACGGGGCGAAATAGATATGCGCAAATAGCAACATCATCACGATGCCTAATCCGATCATCAGATATAGCCACAGCGGGCCGGCACTCAAGCTGTAGCGACTCAATGCCATGTAGAAACCGCTGAGGAGCAAAACCGCGATCGCCGCCCACACCCACTTGAAAAATCGCCGCAAGGTGGCCGCAAGCAGGCGCGCAGGTTGTGGCGGTTCAAGCGTTTCGGCGAGGCTCGGCCGCAGGCACACATAGGTGAAAAACATACCGCCAATCCAGATGATCGCGGCCAGTAAATGGCATGTTAAGGCGAGGGCGTACATCGACGGTATCTCCCGTACGGGCCGTCAACATACGCAGCTCATTGGAGCTTGTCGACAGCCACTGGTGCTGTTCGGTCGACCCCGGTAGGTCGGGGCGCGTGGCATGATATCGACTTTGTTGATTTTTCAATGCAGGAGAGCCCAACCATGCGCCTCAATAGTCCGCGCGTCCCACCCAAAGAATCTTCCGACTGGAGCGAGACCGACGCCGAGATCATGCGGCCATTCGTGGCGGCCGGAAGTGACCACAATGTGTTTAAAACAATGCTGAATCACCCCGATCTCATGCGTCGCTGGCTCGCGTTTGCCAATCATGTGTTGTTTAAGTCAACTTTGGCGGCACGTGAGCGCGAACTCGTTATTCTGCGTATCGGCTATTTGTGTCAGGCGGGTTATGAATGGGGGCAGCACGTGGTCATCGGGCGCCAGGTCGGTCTCGACGATGACGCGATTCGCAGCGCGAAGACGGGTCCTGATACGCCCGGCATTCCGGCTCTCGATCGCTTGTTATTACAGGCAACCGATGAGTTACATGGGGATGCTTTCATCAGTGATGCGACGTGGACGGCGTTGTCGGCCCATCTCGACACCCACCAAATGATGGACCTCATCTTTGCTGTCGGGCAGTACAACCTGGTGTCGATGGCGCTGAACAGCCTCGGCGTGCAGGCTGACGAAGGCCTGGATTTGCCCGGCTGGGACGTTTAGTCGGACGCCGAATACTGAGGGACGTCTGCCGTTTGCGCGCAGGCAGGCGGGAAGAGAAGTTCTTTCGTGTCATCAGCGACCGGGCCGACGCAATCGTCGGCCCCGTGCGCTCAGCCGGGGCTGTCCGGAGGGACGTACCGGCTCGGGATTATTTGCTATGCGAACCGTCGCACATGGGTTGCTTGCCGGTTACTTTGCAGCCGCAGAAAAACACTTTGCGCGTTTCCGTGGCTTCATATTTCAGTGGGGTTATATCGGTGCCGGCGTGTGCACCATCGCAAAATGGTTGTTTGGCACTTTTGCCACAGGCGCACCAGTAATAACTTTTGCCGGCTTCTACCTCGGTGGCGTAGGGCGTTTCGGCAGCGCGAATGGGGTCAGTCATCGGTCATTCTCCTTTTGGCGGTGATAACGGCACGCGTCAGCTATTGCTTGCGAGTCCCTTCAATGCCGAGTTCAAGCTCGACGGTCGTGGAGGCGGGGCCGAGATCGAAATCCATGCCGAAATCGGCACGGGTCATCGTGTAGGTACCCTCAAAGCCGGCTCGGTAGCCGCCCCACGGGTCCGGCCCTTCGCCGAGTTTTTTCAAGGGGATTTCAATCGTCTTCTTGACGCCGTGAAAATTGAGAACGCCGGTCATCACGCCCGAGTCACCGGTGCCCTTGAACGAGGTGCTGGTAAAAGTCGCCACCCCAAATGTATCGACGCCGAGAAACTCGGCGCTGCGCAGGTGTTTATCGCGTTCAGCGTGGTTGGTATCAATCGAGGTTGTATCGATGTTGACCTGAATTGAACTGCCCTGCGGGGAGGCGGCGTCATAGGAAAAAGTGCCATCTACGCCATTAAAACGGCCATACAGCCAACTGTAGCCAAGATGCTGAACGCGGAATTGAACAAACGAATGCGCAGGGTCTATCTGATAGTCGGCTGCGTTCGCCGGGACTGCGACAGCCGCAACCAAAGTCAACAACACTGCCTGAAAAGTGCCAGTCATGCGTATCTCCGTCGATGAATTGTTAGCGCGATTGTCTGACTTCGAGTGACGGGGTGGCTCGCGGAACAGCCCGGGTTGGTAGCTGCGCCATTATTCAGCGGCGCGAAGAAATAAACAATCAATCCGCTGACGGCAGGTCCGCTGACATCAGGACATAGTCTTCGCGCGCGATGAGGCCACAGCTCGCGTAGAGCCGACGCGCGTTCGTCTTCCCGCGCTCAACTTCCAGATGCAGCGCCTTGATGCCACGCCGAGTAGCAAACTGTATGACCGATTCGATAGCAAAGCGGCCGCCACCCTGAGCGCGGTATGGGGCGCGTAAGTAAAGTTCGTCGATAAACGCGTCCCGACCACCGAATTCGAGACTGAAACCGATACCGAGTGCGATATAGCCCGCACACGCGCCATCACCGTTAATTAGCCAGATGTTGCCCAAAATGTCATTTCCCAGCAGTGCGCGGACTGCGCTGGCACGCACGGGTGAGGCAAGCTGGATGTTCTCAGTGGCGTGAAATTCGCTGACCAACTCATAGACGGTGTCGTAATCAGTCGCCTCAGCAAGGTTCAGAGTCCATTCCATGCTAGCTCGACTCCCCAAGCGTGTCGTTGTCAGGCGAGCAGACCGCCGATAATCGCGCCCACCAACAGCGGCCCAACGTGAGTCAACGCGAGCACAAATCCTCCCGCACCGGCGAGCGCGCCAATGACTGGCATGCCACTCATCGCAGTTGCCAGGACGAACATTGCACAGCCCACGATGACAACGGGCAGAACGGCAGCAGTCATGCCAGCGAAAACGCCGCCGGCTTTCATACCACCCACGACTCCGGCAATGAGACCACCTATTCCGGGCAGCCAGAACAGCAGCACGGAAATAAAGAACATCCATAGCATGCCGGCGATGATGCTGCCGCGCGGAGTTTCGGTCATTAGTGGGCGGTCTCGCTCGTGAGTTTCATCGCTATCTTCGCGCGAGCGAACATTCACTGCAATATGCCGAACGCTCGCACGCGATGCTCGCTTCGGGAAGCGCTAGAATGTCGCTACTGTGTATGAACCACCCTTAAGCGAAGAGTTCCGAGAATTCGCCCGCGAGCGCGGTGGCGTGATCAGTGGCGCGTTGCTGGTTGCACGGATTTTGCACCCCGAAACTGATGAGCAATGGTGTCGGTCGGAACTTCAGCGTCTGGCGGATCTCGCGGGTGCGGTCGCTAGCGGAGAAGCCCTGATCACGTTCCTTCATAGTGAGGGCTTCAGTGGCTCGCAGACCTATTACACCAGCGACAACAGCTCTCTCGAACAAGTACTGCGAACCCGCGAGGGCATTCCGATTACTCTGGCTCTGGTGGTGCTTGGCGTCGCTGAGGCGCTCAATTTACGTGCCACTGGCATCAATTTTCCGCAGCACTTCCTGGTGGCGGTCGAAGGCATTTATGCCGATCCGTTTCAGATGCAGGTCATTGACCCAGCCGTGCAACGTCAATGGCTGGAGCAAACGGGGTTGCCGATTGAACGCGCGTTTCCAGAGGCCACCCCCGTCGATATCGTGCTGCGTATGTTGAACAATTTGCGCATGTTGGCAAGCCAGCGCGATGATCACGCAGCTAACCTGGACTATTCCGGCTACCAGTTGTTGATCGCCCCCGAACCATTCCCGTTCCATGTCGAACGCGTCGATATGTGGATTGCCGCCGGAGTGCCGGATATGGCGCGCCACGAACTTGATCAGGCGCTACGCCTGGCGCCAAATGAGACCCTCAAGGAAGCGTTGGTGAAACGTCGTATGACGATCGACAGTAGCCCCAGCAAGTTGCATTGAGGTGCCCAGCCGGGCGGCCAGCGCACTATGGAAAGGCCCGGCGCTTGTAACGACTTGCCTAGCCGATCTGCATTTTCAAGATACCGATATTGGCCGTATCGATACGGCGCGCACCAGATTCAATTTCGAGCACCATGGCCGTTAGCGCCGCGTTGACCCTGACGTCTGTTCCGAGCGCTCTTCCCTGTTCAACCAGGTAACCGTTTAACCACGGAATCTCGCTTTTACGGCCCCGTTCGAGACTGCCTAAGGTCGATGGTTTAACGCCCTGATATCGTTCAGCCAACGCGGCGAAGCGGCGCGAAAGTGCGGCGGTCTCCGCGGCGCTGGCGCCTCGCGGCAAATAATATTTCTCGTGATCGATGGCAACACGCTCCAGCACGATGTCATGTGCTCGTGCAGTATCGAGCGCTTCGCGATAACTGTTCAGTGCAAGCACCCGGGCGTCGTCATCTTCGAGCAGTTCGCCGAGCAATTTGCCGGACACTGCGCACAGTGCGGAGACCGCGCAATTCCATGCCAGCTTGCTCCATAGCACGCCGAGAATGTTGTTACTGACGACGATATCACTGCTGCCCTTCAGCAAGTCTGCGAGTGCGTTAATGCGGACACTGACTGCGCCATCCAGTTCGCCAAGATACAAACGACCGCGGAACGTGTGGTGATAAACACCGGGTTCGGTCATCGTGGCGCCGAAAACGACACTGCCACTAACTACCCGTTCGTGCCCACAAACTGCAGCGACGGCGTCCTCTACGAAACCGTTCTGTAAAGCGACGAAATAGCCGCCTTTAGCCAGGAGGTTTACGCTCTCGGTCACCGCTGGGACGACCTGTCCGGCCATCATGCTGAGTATGACTACGTCATAGCGCTGTGCGGTGCTCAACTCGGACGTCCGAGTCCAGGCCCGCGCCGGCCAATGGTGATGTTCTCCGGCGTGTTCGAGGCGTAATCCGGCCGTGTTCAATGCGGTTGTGATCGCCGCATTATTGGTGACCAAATCAACCGCATGCCCATGCGCGAGCAAATCGCTGGCGATAATGCCACCGACCGCGCCGACGCCCTGCACCAGAACGCGGGTTGCCGCTCCTGTCATCGCCGATTCGCGCTGCGGCGAGACACCGTTCGCAGCGTAGTGCGCACGGCATACATCACTGCACGGGTTTAGTGAACTTCATTGTCATGCGATCGCTTTCGCCGATGGCCGCATATTTATCTCGTTCAACGTCGCCGGCACGATAGCTCGGCGGCAACGTCCACACGCCTTTCGGATGATCTTTAGTGTCGCGCGGATTGGCGTTGATCTCGCTCTTGGCGACGAATTCGAATCCGGCTGCCGCGGCCAGATGCAGGGCCTCACTTTCGGCCAGATAACCAGTTTTAGCGGATTCGGCGCCGACCATAGCGTCAGTCCCGCGGTGCGCAACAAGCCCCAGTGTGCCGCCCGGTTTCAGCAGCGTGAACGCCGCAGCAAACATGGCCTCGGCGCGTCCGTCGCGCACCCAGTTGTGCAAGTTTCGAAACGTCACGACCAGATCAGCGCTGCCGGCCGGGGCAGGAGATACGCTGTTTGGTGGCATCAGCGAGGTCACATTCACCTTGTCATAGACGGCGGGATTCGCGGCCAGCTTTTGCTTCAGGACCTCGGCGTTGCGGGCGAAATACTCTACCCCGGTGCTGCCGTCGTAGTTGGCCGCGTAGAGCACGCCAGCACCGCGCAGATATGGTGCCAGCACCTCGGTATACCAGCCGCCACCGCCGGGCCAGATCTCGACGACCGTCATATCCGCTCGGAGACCGAAGAACTCGAGTGTTGCAACCGGATGACGGGCGCTATTGCGCGCGATATTGTCGGCTGCACGGTGCCCACCTGTGGCAGCAGCCTGCAGCGCCGCATCAGCTGCTGTTGATGGTTGTGCAATAACAAACAAGGCAAGTGAGAGCAGGCGGCAAACATTCTTCATGGTTATTTTCCTTCGTGCGCAAGCGCGCCGTGACGGTGAGTTGAGTCACTTAGTGTCGACGGCCGCGTGCTGGCTCGCAAGCTGGGGCCGAAAAATAGCGCACCCGTCGTGCGGTTTGTGTCTGCCACTAGCGACGGCCCGCCGGATTGAGCTTGTAGGTTACGGTGGCAAAGGCGACTTCCTCGCCCGCCTCATTGGTCACCGAGACTTCGCCGACGCACAAGGTACCGCCTCGCCGGCGCACCCTCGCACTGGCAAGCAAATCGCTGGTTACGCCGAGCTTCAGAAAGTTAACCGTAAAGCCGACAGTCGCGCCGCGTGCCTCGTCGGTGCAGTCCGGATGGGTCCAGAAGGCACAAGTGGCCGCCAGGTCAATCAGAGAACTGATTGCACCTCCGTTAATACGTTCGCCGCCAAGAAAGGCCTGATAGGGGAGTTTGAGTACCGCGGCGTCGGTAACCGCAGAGACAACCTGGACGCCAAGGTGGCGGGCATAGGCTTGTTGTTCGCCAATGGCACGGGCGTGGTCACGCATACAAAATCCTTGTTAAGCCGCCCGGTGCGCGCCGTCAGTGTCAGCGCCCGGCCACCGATTTGCGTTGACCTCGCAGCTCAGCAGAGCGTCAGGTGCGGCAATCGTTGTGATAAATGGCGCGGCGAGACTTCTCGCCGTCGCCGGTTCGGGTTACCTTCACTATTGAAACCGCTACCCCGGGGAGGAAGCAATGACCCAACCACTCTACACATTACGGCAACTGGCTTATGTGGTCCGCGATCTCGATTCCGCGCTCAAATACTGGACGGAAGTCCTTAAGGTAGGCCCGTTTTTCAAGCTTGAGCACCTCGCGCTGGACAACCAGCGTTATCGGGGCAGCCCCTCGAATGCCGATATCACGGTAGCACTGGGGAACTCAGGTGATGTACAGATTGAACTTATTTATTGTGAAGACGATTCGCCGTCGGTGTACAAGGAATTCCTCGACGCGGGAAGAATTGGCGTGCACCACTTCGGCATGATGCCGGAAGATTATGCCGCGACTTGCGCCCAGTACCGTGAGCTTGGGCACGAAGCTGCCTTCGAATGCACGATCGGTGGCGCGCCGTTAACTTATTTCGATACCGTCGATAGCGTCGGCCATTTCATCGAATTGTGGGACAACAATCCGATCTACCTCGATATGTTCGCTGTCATCGAAGACGCCGCGAAAGGCTGGGACGGCAAAGACCCAGTCCGCTCGGGACCGTTATAAAACATGGGCGGTGTATTGGAGGAGATTAGTGAAGGGCACGTGCGTGTGCTCAAACTTAACCGACCAGAGCGCCTGCACGCGATCAACCGCGAACTGGCGGACGCTATGGTGGCAGCGCTCGAACGTGCCGAGGATGATGACCAGGTGCGCGCTGTGGTTGTTACTGGCTGCGGTGACAAAGCATTTTGCGCCGGCCAGGACATGCTTGAGGCGACGGGCGTTGAACCAGGTGCCGCTGGCGGTGGCACTAGTTCGGCCTATCGTGCGGTTGAGCGTTTTCAGGCCTCGCCGCTACCGTTAATCGCCGCAATCAACGGTTACTGCTTCGGCGGCGGTGCTTTGCTGGCTATCGCATGTGATATACGGCTTGCGGCCGAGCACGCGACTTTCAGATTACCGGGGGCCGCTTACGGTCTGGTCGTTGGCGCGGCAATGTTGCCGCGTCTGGTCGGTGCGGCGCGAGCGAAGGAGTTGATCTTCACCGCGCGCCGTTTCGACGCCGAGCGGGCCCTTACCTGGGGGTTGTTGAATCATGTTCTGCGCGCTGATGAACTACTGCCGGCGGCGCTGACCATGGCCCATGAAATAGCGGAGAATTCCGCCACTGCAGTACGCGAATCGAAACGTATTATTGATCTCGCCAGCATCGTCGAACACGCCGTCACCACTGAGAATGCAATCAATAGTGAGCTACGGGGTAGCGAGGAGCAATCGGCGCGGTTTCGCACCGCCACTCACGCGGTCACGGGGCGCTGATACAAGCGGCCAATTAGCGCTTTGCGAACCTGTCAGTGCCGTTACCACAAGTCCCACACGGGCTGCAGGTCGGCGGGCAGGGCGGGCATTTTGCCAAGTGCCGCCCAGGCCTTACCGGGTTCATGAAAGTCTGAACCCACTGAGGCGGCGAGTTCATGGCGCTGACAAAGTTGTGCGAGTGTGCGCGTCAATTCTTCGCTCTGACCGCCCGAAACGACTTCAATCGCTTCACCGCCGGAATCCCGAAAAGCCCGGGTTAATGCGTTCATTTTTCGGTGGGTCAGGCCGTATTTGGATGGGTGGGCAAGCACGGCCGTGCCACCCGCACCCCGAATCCAATTGATGACCTCGGGCATGGGGGCCCAGTGGTCCAGACCCGCGGCATCATGCCGCCCGCCGAGATATTTTCGGAACGCCTGCTGCGCAGTCGTCACGGCACCGATGCTGACGAGATAGGCGGCGAAGTGCGGCCGACCGATGTTGTCATTCGCAGCGAAGCTGGCCGCGCCCTCGTAGGCTCCGCTGACACCCTGCTTGCGCAGGCGCTCGGCAATAGCTTCGGCACGTTGCTGCCGGGCAGCACGCTGGCTGGTGCAAGCAGCATGCATAGCCGCATGGTCGGGGTCGATGTTCAGACCAACAATATGTACCCCTTGCCGTTGCCAGAAAGTCGAAAATTCGATGCCGCCAATCAAACGCAGAGCGGCGCGTTTGGGAGCGGTCAGCGTCGCATAGGCGGCCGTTGTGTCGTGGTCGGTAATGGCGAGCAAAGTCACGCCGGCGGCGCTTGCCCTATCCAGCAGGTCGTCCGGACTCAAGCTGCCGTCCGACGCATTTGTATGGGTGTGTAAGTCTGCAAGCATGGGCTCAATAGCACCGTCGAGGGGTGGATGTGGCGTCGTCAATCGGCCAGACGGAATTCAAAACCGCCCGAGGTTACGCATTTTAGTCGTGTGTTTCATACTTCATCTTACTCCGGCCTGGACTTCCCGAGATGACCGCTATTAGTGACTACAATGACCGCTGAGTGCGGACACTGCCGTAGTGGTCGAAATCCCTCGTGAGAGTTCTGGGTTAGACTGCCGCCACCTTGACGCCGCCATTGGGCCAGCATGACTGAAATTGTTCGCAACGCTAAATTCCCCATCGGACAGGTGGTCCGCCACCGGATCTACGAGTTTCGCGGGGTGATTTACGATGTCGACCCGACCTTCAGCAATTCCGAGGAATGGTGGAATTCGATTCCGGTTGATGTCCGCCCGCGCAAGGACCAGCCCTTCTATCACTTGCTCGCAGAAAACGCCGAGACCAGCTATGTGGCTTATGTCTCGGAGCAGAATCTGCTCCACGACGAAAGCGGAACGCCGGTGAATCATCCGGACGTTGGCGAGTACTTCGGTAAGCTTGAAGACGGCCTGTACACACTAAAACCGCAACGAGCGCACTAAAACCAACCGCCTTAGCTGGCGTTCAAATGCTTCGTACCTGGACGCATGGTGACCGCTTACGTCACGGCGTCGCGAGACCATCCAGAAAGCGTAGTATCTGAGCCGTCGTTTCGTCCGGCTTTTCAACCTGCAACCAATGTCCGGCCCCGTCGATGATGTCGATAAAACGCAGATCATCGAAGTGCGCAGGAAAGTGTGTCCGCCATTCAGGGTCGTAAAGCAGGACATCGTCTTCCGCGCCAGCTACAAACGCCGCAGGTTGGGTGAAGCGTGCGCCTTCCAGCTCCGGCGTCGCGGCATTGTTGGTGGGAATGTTGCGATACCAGTTGCACGGCCCACGAAATCCACTCTCGCGGTAAGACGCCAGATAAACTTCAAAATCTTCTGCTGATAGCCAGGTTGGCAGGTGGTCGGTTTTGGGCAGCGCTTCGAGCAGAGTCGCGCTCGCCGGACGTTCGAGTTGCTTCATCCACGCACCGAACGGCGAGTCGGCAGCAAGGCCGTAGTAGAGCTGCAACAGGCTCGACTCGAGATCGGCCTCAAGCTCCGCTTCAACAACGTCAGGTGCCTGGAAATAGCGGATGTACCAGAATTTATCGTCCATGCCCGGCGGATTAACCGTCGCATCGGTGGGGCGCCAGAAGGGCACCGAAAGCCCCATCACCGCTGTGCAGGTCCGCGGGTGTAGCAGCGCCGTGTTCCACGCGACTAGGCAGCCCCAATCATGTCCAATCAGGGTGTAAGTTTCGTGGCCGAGCGCGGCTGCGATGCCATCGACGTCGTCGGCGAGCGCGCGAATGTTGTACGCCTCGACAGCCGCCGGTTTGCTGCTTGCGCCATAACCCCGTTGGTCAGGAACCGCGACTCGATAGCCGGCGGCGATGAGTGGGTCAATCTGATGCCGCCACAGGTACCAGCACTGCGGCCAGCCGTGCAGCAATATCAACAATGGGCCATCGCCCTCGACGACCGTATTGAGCGTGACCCCGTTGGTCTCGATCATTTCGAAATGGCGCTGCTTCATTGTGTGTTCCTCAGTTTACGGCGGCGCTGAAAACAGCACCGGTACGTGCGGGTGAATCAAATAATAGGCCACGAAGGTCGTCATCCCGATCAACACTGGCCGATACGCACGCCCCTTGTCCTGCATCGCTGCCTGCGAGTACCACATGACGCCACTGAGTGCGCAAAGGCCACCGAGCATGAATAGCAGCATGCCGAGGGCAAAATCGATGACGTCGCCGGTGCCCCACGCAGCGCCAACAGGTTTATCGATCAAGGCGTATAGTGTCGCGCGATAGAGCAGAGCGAGGATGCCGAGAGCGATGACTGCGCGTTCCAGAATGCGGGCAATAAGGATGATGCGAGTGAGTGGCATATGCGTAAGTTTACCGTGCCCGGGCCGCGCGGCGCTCGCGATAGCGTCTGCGCAATGCCGCTTGGGTTATCAATATGGCGCGTAAACGCCGCCCAGCGTGGCATCAGGACGAACAGAACAGTGAGCCTGGCGACGAACAGGATGGCGGGCCGAAAAGTAAATCCCAGGTCAAGCGTGATCTCGCGGCGGTCCAGGACCTGGCGCTACGCTTATTAAACCTGTCGGTAAAACAACTCGCGCAGATACCGCTGCTCGACGAAACCCGTGAGGCACTGCTCGCGACACGTGATTTGGAGCGCCGGGCACGCCAGCGTCAGCTGCGCTTTACCAGTGGCTTACTGGCCCGCGAAGACGTCGACGCGGTAACTGAAGCACTGGAAAAGTTACTCCGTCCGCACGGTGATGCAGTGCGCGTCTTTCATGACGTTGAGGACTGGCGGGACCGTTTGCTAGCCGGCGAGACCGAATTGATCGATACGCTCGGCGAGCGCTTCGCACAATTGGACCGTCAACAGCTGGTGCAGCTGCTGCGCAGCGCGCGGCAGGAAAGCGAGCGCGGCCAGGCGCCTAAAGCTGCGCGCCAGTTGTTTCGCATGTTGGTGAGTCTGCGCGAAAGCTGAAACCTTCCTGAATTGGTGGCGTGTGCGTCCGCTGACTCGTTGTAAGGAACGTTTGCCGCAGTGCACTACAATAGCCGCATGCATCTCAGCGCCCCCCATCTTTTTGAACATCCGCGTTACTGGGCCGAGTGCTATGGCACGGCACCGTGGCTGCCCACCTCACGAGCAGAAATGGACGAGTTGGGGTGGGACAGTTGTGACGTCATCCTGGTGACCGGGGATGCCTACGTGGACCATCCGAGCTTCGGCATGGCCGTCATGGGGCGGTTTCTGGAGGCGCAGGGATTTCGGGTCGGCATCATCGCGCAACCGGATTGGAACAGTACTGCCGCGTTCACCGCGCTTGGCCAACCGAATCTTTTTTTCGGTGTCACGGCCGGCAATATGGATTCATTAATCAACCGCTATACCGCTGATCTGCGCCTGCGTAGTGATGACGCCTATACGCCTCATGGCGCCGCCGGCAAACGACCTGAGCGTGCCGTGATTGTCTACGCTCAACGGTGTCGGGAGGTCTTTCGGGAAACACCGATCGTCATTGGCGGTATCGAAGCCAGTCTGCGCCGTATCGCGCAGTACGATTACTGGAGTGACAAAGTGCGCCGCTCCGTGTTGATTGATTCAGATGCCGACATGTTGTTGTACGGCAACGCCGAACGGGCGATTGCAGAGATCGCGCACAAGCTCGGGCGGGGTCACAAGATTGCGGAACTGACCGACATTCGCGGCAGTGTCGTGGTGCGCGAGGCCACGCCCGCGGGTTGGACCGAGATCGACTCAACCCGCATCGACTGGCCGAAGCAAATCGACAAAATGCCAAATCCCTACGACTACAAGGACGGTAGCAGTGCCTGCGCGGAGAATGAGAAGGACGATGCAAAAACCGTGCGAGTCATTCCGATGCCCTTGCAGAGGCAGGTTCGGAAAGATCGCGAACACGTCTGTATTCGCTTGCCGTCATTCGAGAAGGTTAGCAACGACTCGGCGCTCTATGCACACGCGGCGCGCGTGCTGCACCAGGAATCCAATCCGCATAATGCGCGCACTCTGGTTCAGCGGCATGGTCGGCGCGAGGTGTGGGTTAATCCGCCGCCTATTCCTCTGTTAACTGATGAAATGGACGGCGTGTTCGATCTCCAGTATCAGCGGCGTCCTCATCCAAGCTATGGCGACGCGAAAATTCCCGCTTACGAGATGATCAAAACCTCGGTCAATATTATGCGCGGGTGTTTTGGCGGGTGTACTTTTTGTTCGATTACCGAGC
>Ga0055584_100000184_pt1 | contig 59484 bp, 46 predicted proteins | sample OSDHelmetaG_FD_58716 | JGI IMG/M metagenome (GOLD analysis project Ga0055584, IMG submission 58716) | Pelagic marine sediment microbial communities from the LTER site Helgoland, North Sea, for post-phytoplankton bloom and carbon turnover... | ecosystem: Environmental > Aquatic > Marine >... | reverse complement strand
GGCTTTCTCGCACCAGCGAGATCAAAAGCCGAAGGCGGTAGGAAGAGATTTCACCGCCGAAGGGCGGATGAGGAGGTCAATGATGTCAGGTAGACTCTCAGTTGATTAATAAACATACACCGCGAACATTTTTTTTGTAGTTTGTAATATAATATAAGAGGATCAGTTCTGATCTCTCGGTTTATTCAGCAAATACTTGAACAGGCAATCAATTTCGATTGTTGATTGCACACATCTTGAGGATGGGATTCTGGCGGGCACCATTCCTCATTCTGATATTTCATTCAGCTTCGTTCATTCAACCTGGAAAATGTCGAATGATTCTCCTCACCGCCCTCGTCTTTAGTCTGGCAACCGAACTCATCGTCGATCAGGCAGATGCGACACCACAACTGTCTGCCGAAGCGGCAAGCCTGAAATCATTTCTCGATCAAGGTTTTGATCGTCGGCAAGTTTCTCTGCAAGAGACCCGCAAGGCGTATCAAAAACTGAAGCAGGAGATCCCCGACTCCCCGGTGACCGATTATGCGTTCGCCCTGGTTCTTCTCGAACGGAACCAATACGAACAGGGGATGCAGATTTTAGACGGGCTTCGCGAGAATCGAACGCCGGCTTTCGCGTCTGCCTGGCAAACTTCGATTTGGCATCATTTCACCCGTCGTCAATTTGAGACCGGAGTCCAGCAACTTACCGAATTCGCACAGATGACGGGGGATGTGAAGCAGAATTGGACGGCCTCGAACCAAGCCGGGCGAAATACCCGATGGATTGGATCCATGCTGAGTTCCCTTCGCTATCAATTCACCTCGGAAGATCAAATACAACAACTCACCCAACTTCAACAAGAGATTCAGAAGTCGTTGCCTGTCCGTCTGCGATTGTATCTGGAAGCCGGTATGAAACAGGTGACCGATCAACGCCAACACATGGAAGACGACCTCGCCTCGCTCGATGCAGCGCATCAAGTCGAACAAGAGAAAATCGCGGAAGAGACTGCGAAAGAGCTGGCCGAACGCTCGGAGAAAACCGAGGAGACCCGCGAACAACTGAAACTGACTGCGGAAGAGTGGAAAAAGAAACTCGACAAAGATCTGATTGAGTTCTCACGTGAGATCGGATCGGCACAACGTGATTACACGTTCCTCGATACTAAACGGCTTTCCCTGGACCGATCGATCGAGTTGGTTTTGAAAGAACAAACCGCTTTAGAATTTTCGCTGCAAAGTCTGCCTCAAGGGCAAGTGGTCGATGTGGTCTCCATCAATCGGGAACGGAATCGACTGGCCGCGAAGTACAACCAGTATCAGGCCGAATATCGAGAGACCATCGCCAACCTTCAACAGGTGACCGCTGTGGGAACTCAACTTCTCCAAGCGCGACAGGCGTTGATTAACGAGTATCAGCAAGCGACCGGAAATCTTGTCAAACAAGACAAAAAACTCGAACATCTGAGCAAAAAACTGTCTCAGTCGCAGGAAGAACTGAAAACCGAAGGGACTGGTGACTCTTCTACAAAGGTCCGTATTCTGAAATCCAAAATGAAATACTTCCAAACCTACCTTCCTCTCGATATCGAGCAGGAAGGACAAAATTTGGTCGAGTCGATCAACATGCAATAGTGGGAGATTACGATGATTCCAAACTGGCGAGTTCCGATGATTAGAGGGCTTCTTTGCGGCTTGATGATCGTCTTTTTGAGTCATCAAGCACATTCTGCGAAACCGATCACCGGCGAACAGATTCATCAAACGCTGAGCGGGAATTCGTTGAAGCGAAGGCAACAACTTCTCGACCAATTGATGTATGTAGAAACATTGGATGGCCGGCAATCGTCGGCTTTGGCAGAATTCGTCGCGATCTCTTTGCGTGAAGAGAACCAACTGACCGGCCCCGATTTACAAGCCCTCTACCTATTACAACGAGCCGACGATTCGTCACACGTATCCACTTTTGAGAATGGACTCAGCCACGTCGACCCTCGTGCGGTTCAATTGAGCCTGGATGGACTCGCCCGGCTCAAACCAGACGCCGTTTTCGACAAGCTCCCACAACTCACCCAGCATCAAGCCTACAAAAGCTCGTACGGATTTCGCCGAGCGGTGATTGAAACAGTCGCGGCTTACGGAGCGGAATCATCCATCGAATTCCTGATCGATCAACTCCCCTCCCTCGATGGCCAATTGGAATATCTGACCGTTCTCCATCTACAACGTCTGACCGGCCAAGTCTTCACGAACTCGGCAGACGACTGGAAGAAATGGTGGTCGAGCGTTGGTCCTGATGACCGTGGGCCACCCACGGAACAACAACAAAAACAAATCGCTCAACAGAAACTCATCGGCCAATGGAATGGTGCGGTCCCCGAGTTTTTTGACATGCCGTTGTTTGCCAAGAAGATTGTGTTCATTATCGATAATTCGGCCAGCATGAAATCGACTTTGGAAGGGGAAATGCGGATCGAACGGGCTCAAAAGGAATTGAGCGAAGCGATTGAGAAAATGGCACCCGATGTTCAATTCAATATCATCGCTTTCAATCATCGTATCGAAACCTGGCAACGGTCTCTCCAACCCGCCAACAGTTCCGCGAAGGCGGCCGCCGTCCAGTACGGCTACGCACTGGCTCCCTTCGGCAAAACCGCCTCATACGATGCACTTTCTCTCGGACTCTCGTTCGACCCGAACACTGAACTCGTCGTCTTTCTTTCAGATGGAAAACCAACCGCAGGAACGATCGTTGAGCCGTTGATCATCCTGCAAGCGATCTGGAAGCAAAACCTGTTTCAACGAACCAGCATTCACACTCTCGGCATCGACACCCGCGATGAAACCGAAGAGTTTATGGAGTATCTGGCCGAGCAAAATTACGGCATGTACACCAAGATCCGATAATTAAGAAAACACTCGCTCTCACGATTGAGGAGTCACAACCATGAAGTCGCTCACAACACGTTGCATGATGATTGGCCTGACGATGTTATTCGGCGCGGCTTCACTTGATGCCGCCGAGAAACTCGACACTGATAAGCACAACACCGAGAAACAACAAGCCGAGACAGAGAGGTTATTACTTGATGTCAAATCAGTTCTGCGTGCCGAACAGAAAGGGACGATATCCGACCGCGAGCGAGTGCTGGCACCACTACTTGATTCGGAAAACGCGCCCGATGAAGCGTATTGGCAGGCGGGATATTTGAAACAGGGGGACCGCTGGATCTCGGTCAAAGATCGACCGCTTTCAGCAGAACAGGAAGCGGCACGAAAAGAGTATGCGGCAGTTCGCTCCAAATATGACAATAGCGAACAGAGCCATTGGGAACTGGCTCGCTGGTGTCACGAGCATCAACTTGACGAACAATGTCGTGCGCACCTGATGGCCATTCTGCTCGATCACCCCGATCATGTCGGGCTCCGGCAAATGCTCGGCTATCAAAAGATCGGCAATCGCTGGATGAATCGCGAAGAATACGAGTTTGCTCTCGAACAAGCCGACGAGATGGCTAAGGAACTCCAACAGTGGGGGCCCAAAGTTGCCTCGATTCGAGAGGATTTGAAATCGCCTCTTGTCCTCAAACGTAACGGAGCCAAAACGCGACTCAAAGACATTCTCGATGTGGCTGCGGTGCCGGCGTTGGAAATGATCCTGCTGCCCGATTCGGAAGAAGCGGCATCATTGTGTGTGGAACAACTCTGCCAAATCAAAAACCGGCGAGCGTCCATCGCTCTGTGCAAAGCGGCCATGTTCTTACCCGACGCGTCAGCAACGACCAAGCAAGCCGCGATTGAGGAACTCAAGACTCGACCGCTGGAAGATTTCGTGCCAGTGTTGTTGGGTAAGATGCAAACGCCTTTGACTGTAATTTTTTGGCTTCAACAGAGGCTAAACGGCGGATTTAACAATGGTCCCTTCAATCTACCACAACCTTATTTTAATTGGCAGGACTACTTCAGTTCTGGATATTCAATTAGCACAGAGAAACAGCACGAATTAGTCAACTACACAAAATACTTATTTCACAGAGATCTCGGCTATCACCGATCAATGGTTGATCGAAATGGTTTTTATGCACTTCGGGCACAAGCAAGCCTTCTAGAAAGTTTTCCTTTGCAAACTTGGGATATCAATCTCATTCGCAAAATGGATAGTAAGTCTCTCTCTCAGCTCGCTGAAAAAAACCGTGGTGATTATTTAAACTCTTTAAACACAATGTTGGAAGTAAACAAGAATATTCGGACTGAAAATCAACAAAACTCTAGGCTAAACAATGACATTGCCGACTTGCTTGGAAAGGTGACAGATTCTTCTATTCACGAATTTCCTGAGTACTGGTGGAAATGGTGGGCAACTAGAATTGAAGTCGATACTCAAGAAAAAGTTAATCGAAAAGTCGTAGAGGCAGATGAGTGGGAAGTTCTGCATTTAAATATGTCCTGCTTTGTTGCCGGCACGCCTGTCTGGACGGAGCGTGGGGCCATTCCTATCGAACAACTCCGCGTCGGTGACAGGGCACTTTCCAAAGATGTCGAGACGGGAGAAGTCGCCTATCGTCCCATCATCCGCACCACGACCCGCGAGCCGAAACCGCTTGTCGTCATCAATCTGGGTGTCGAACAGATTACGTCAACCGGCGGTCATCCCTTTTGGGTGGCGGGAGAAGGCTGGGTCAGAGCGAGTCAGTTGAAAGCTGGCCAGATTCTGCACACACCTACCGGCACAATGACCATCGAATCGGTCAGCGAAACCGACGACGACAAAACCTACAACCTCGTCGTGGACGGTTTTCACACCTACTTCGTCGGCATGAGCCAGGTACTGGTCCACGATGTCTCCATCACCTCACCGACTGACGCCGTCGTACCGGGCTTAGTCGTTCGATAAACGTGAGATGACAAAAACTAATTGCTCGACTTATTGCGGCTGTGAATTGATGCCCGTTAGAGCCATCACTTGTGAGTCGTGTTCTGGAAACTTGCAGGAATGGCAAGAGGTTCTCGTGAATCGCTCGACTTTCTCCAAGCCGGGGTGTCACCCTGTCAGTTGAGTGTCTAGGATACAGGCATCGAACATCACCGCGCTACGTGATGTTTGTTCGCTGACTCAAATAGAGATTTGATTTTATGTGTGGATTTGTTTGTTTGTGGAATATCAATCAGCCTGAGCTGGCTGAGTCGATGATTCAGAAGATCGCTCACCGCGGTCCCGATGACGTTCAAGTGACTCAGTCTGCCAATATCCCCGCCCTCATGGCGCATTGTCGCCTTTCGATCATCAGCCCCAACGATGGCATGCAGCCAATTTATTCGTCGGACAATCTGCTGGTGGTGAATGGTGAAATTTATAATCACGCCGATTTGCGCGCGATTCTGGGAGAGACCGCGTTCGAAACTCGCAGTGACAGCGAAACGATCCTGCATCTTTTCCGATCCAACGAACTTCGCTGGATCGCCAAGCTGGACGGCATGTTTGCGTTTGTGTTGGCAACGCCGGAACGCATCGTGGCGGCTCGCGATCCACTTGGAATCAAACCGTTGTACGTTGCCAAGATTGGTGACGGTAAAGCGTTCGCATCAGAACTGAAAGCGTTCGATGGTCTGAATGTTGATGAAGTTGAAACCATCGAGCCCGGTGCTTTGTACGACAGCCTGCATGGTATGCGTCACTGGTATCGAATCCCTCAGGGCGCTGCCGAACTTGACGACGATATCCCGGAAGAATCAATCTGGCGTGAACTTCGTTTGGTGATGGAAGAAGCCGTTCGCAAATGGATGGTGGCCGATGTGGAAGTCGGTTCGTTTCTCTCGGGCGGTCTCGATTCGTCGATCATTGCAGCCCTTGCGGCTCAAATGTCTCCCGGAAAATTGAAAACCTTCGCTGTTGGATTAGAGGGAAGTCCTGACCTGTCGGCTGCGAAACTCGTTTCTGAACACATTGGATCGGACCATTACGAACTGGCGTTTACCGAAGACGATATTGTCGAGGTGTTACCACATGTGATTTATCATTTGGAAAGTGCGGACGTCGATCTGGTTCGCAGTGCCGTACCAACTCACTTTGCCACCAAACTTGCTCGACAACACGTAAAGGCAGTGCTGACGGGAGAAGGAGCGGATGAACTGTTTGCCGGCTATTCGTACCATCACGATTACGTCGATGCACCTCGACAACTGGCGGATGAACTGACGCGTTCGCTCCGCAGCATGCACAACATTAATCTGCAACGAGTCGACCGCATCACGATGGGACAAGGACTCGAAGCTCGGACGCCGTTCCTCGATCGTGACCTGATCGACTTCGCACAGTCAATTCCCGCCACATTGAAAATGAAACGGGGCGATTCGATCAACGACGAAGCTCCCCGCACGATTGAGAAATGGATCCTGCGAAAAGCCTGCGAAGACCTTCTGCCACACGATCTGGTCTGGCGAAAGAAAGCTCGATTCGATGAAGGGTCGGGGACAGTCGATGCTCTCGATCGCGCACTTGCCAAGATCAGCGGTGCAGACGCTCCCATCTCACGAGAGAAAGAGGGAGAGATTTACGAATCGATTTTACGTGAGCAGTTTGAGGAACCCGAAATGATTCTGGCCGCCGCGGGAACCTGGGAACACGACCGGGTCAAAGTCACATCGGACGCTTCCTGATACTCCACTCCAAGCCTGCAGCGACCTGAGAAAGACGCGACGTGAACATCCAACGGAAAACCATGAAGAATCATCTGAAGGTAGCAGTGGGGCAAATCGAAGCCCTGCCTTATGAGTTTGAAACCAATCTCGAAAAACATCATCGGTATATCGAACAGGCACGGAAAGAAGATGTCGATCTCCTCGTCTTTCCCGAACTTTCGCTCTGCGGGTATCCGGTTGGTATGCGCGCCCCGCAAATCGCCATTCCCCGCTCGCATCAGATGTTAAAGAATCTGGCGGAAGCGTCCGGCCCGATGCGAACCATCGTCGGGTTCGTCGAAGATGGCTACGCAGCACAACTTCATAATGCATGTGCCGTGTTACAGGACGGCAAAGTTCAGTTCGTGCATCGAAAACTGAATCTCGCATCCTATGGAAACCTGGATGAGAAGAAACATTACGCCGGCGGACGTTATGTGGAAGTCTTTGAAATGGACGCGCCGTGGACTGGGGCGATCCTTGTTTGTGCCGATATGTGGAACCCCGCACTCGTACACATCGCCGCCCTGTATGGAGCAACGATTCTGATCAGCCCGGTGGCCTCATCGGTCAATGCGCTTTCGGGCGGCTTTTCCAACAGCAACGGATGGGAAACCGTGATGCACTTTTACTCCATGATCTACGGCCTGCCGGCGGTGATGGCGAACTTCGTCGGAGGGTGTATTCCTGATGACAAGTTCTGGGGCGGAAGCCGCATCGTCGATCCCGATGGCAAAATCGTGATCGAAGCGGGTGATCAGGAGGATCTCATCATCGGTGTTATCGATTATTCACACCTGCGGGAATCGCGCTACCGACTTCCGACCGTCCGCGACTCCAACCTCGATCTCATTCGTCGAGAGATCAATCGAATTACCGAACGAATCGGAGTCCCGGGCGGCACTCGGTCGCACTGAGATGCGATGTCGTGTCTCATCTTGACCGGGGAAGAGACAACTCGCCTATGAATCTCATAATTTTGATTCGTATTCAAACGTTGCCAATCTGCATGCCACCCTCTCCTCCTCTGGAGTGTAATCGAGACCGCCGAGAGATCAGCGAGGATTCAGGTCGAGTGCGCAAGAAATCGTTGTTTCTACTTCGGGCCGGGGTGAGGAGGTCGCAAGGCAGAATGAACGACCTCCTCATCCGCCCTATCGGGCACCTTCTCCTCCAGAGGAGGAGAAGGAATTTTGACAAATCGCTCCAGCAAATTGACTCTACACCATTAAAGAACGCATCTGAATCAGACATCTGACCAGCGCACTCCCTACTGCGGTTGGTCCCATAACCGATAGGGATCATTCAGGCGTTGCATCTCGTTCATGAGACGCACTTCCAATAACGCGCGACGTTTGGCGAAGCAAGGATCATCGGCGAGATTGGTTTGATGAGGTTGCGGATTGATGCCCGTCATGGCCATCACTTTCGAGTCGTGATGCTCGGCAACAAACTCGTGCGGGTTTTCGACCAGATTGAACAATTGTGTCTCACGAACTTTGCCGTCCAACACATCGTATTTGATCAGCTTCCAGTCACCCATGCGAATGCAACGCATACCGGGTTTCGTACCGCCACAATAGACGCCAAACAAAGTATCACGGACAACCTTTTGCTCCTGCTTGAGTACGGGAAGAAAACTGATTCCTTCATTCGTCTTGGGGGCATCGATGTCGGCGATATCACACAAAGTCGCAAGAGTGTCGAGCAGATAGATGTTACCGGCCCCTCGAACACCGGCGGGAACCCCCGGACCTTTCACGATGTAAGGGACACGCCAGGTATGTTCATACAGGTTCTGTTTGCCTTGCAAACCGTGTCGTCCGATGGCCATACCGTGATCGGCGGTGTAAATGATCCAGGTGTTATCGATCTCGCCGGTCTTTTCGAGTTGTTTGAGAACTCGACCAATCTGGATATCAATGTTTTCGCTGCACGCAAACTCGCGCCCCAGTTCATTACGAATCGTTCGTTCGTCGCGTTTTTCCCACACTCCAGAAACGGCCACTTCGTCGCGTAAGCCGGGATGCCCGTGATGGAACGGATGCTCGGGAAGATAATTGACGGGGAGTTGCGGTTGCTGTTCGTTTTCAGGAGGGAGAGAGTTCTTGTCCTTATGATTTACGGCTCCATATTTTTTGAGCAGTTTGGGAGTTCCATCGCGCGTGTCGTGAGGATGCGAGAAGCCGTAGTAAATAAGAAAGGGGTCTTCATCTTTCGAAGCTTCCCGTTCTTTGAGGAAGTCCATGACTTGATCGCCGTGCCATTCACTCCCAGATTCCGCTGTGCCACCCCGTTTGGTCGCATCGTGACGGACGGTGAACTTGGCATTCGCAGCCTCGTAGCTGTTTCCCTTTTTGCAGGTGCGCATTGTGTCATAACCGGCCCGATTGAAGACCGCCGCCATCGTGAAGTCAGCGAGATCGGGAGGCGCGAGTTCTTTCGTTTGGTCTTGGGAGTTCGAGTTTTTCTTACGTCTTTTCGGCAGATGCCAGACGGTTCGTCCCGACATAATCATGTGACGTGAAGGCGTGCAGACGGCACCACTCCACGAGCCCATTTGATAGGCCGTATCGAGAACGATGCCTTCCCGCGCGAGTCGATCAATGTTGGGCGTTTCCAATTTTGACTCGGGGTTATAAACCTGCAAATCAAACGGCGATTGATCATCGACCAGAATGAACAAGATATTGGGTCGTTTGGCGGCATTAGCATCGACAGACAGCAAACCGCAGACGAGCAAACAAAGCAGTGAAATGAGCAGCTTTTTCATGATCAATCACATCCTGATAAAATGGGAAGCTTTCGATTCAGTATGGATTGGTAGTTTTTGAAATGCCAGAACCGATTTGAGTAATCGCATTGCACTCGACAACTTGAGTCTCATACGGTGAAATGAGTGAGAATGCTCCAGCATGTATTCTGACTTATTTGACTAGGGATCAGACAAAACCGTCTCGGCTGACCAGAATTGTCCCTCAGAGTTTTTGAGGAGCAACCTCATCCGAAGCGGCTTGTTTTTTGGCCAGTCGGAAATTGTGAAATGATTGTTGATCACATCCCTGGATTTGATCTGCTTGTGGTGTTCCCAGCGATCTGCAAATGTGAGTCCTTCCTGGCTTCCCCAATAAATAGTAACTTGTGGATCCCTTCCCGCATTGCGAATTTTGAACTGAACCTTGGCTGATATCTCGCCGCGCGTCACTCGTTCCGGCAGAATTTCAGAAGGGACAGTCTGCAAGAACTCAAGATCATCGTCATCCAAATAACCGACCTTCGTTTTCGTTCGAGGGGAGCGTAGGCGAATGTCATCACCAGCGTTTGGAGGTGTGCGGAATGTCCAGCCTCCTGTTTGCAGATAGAACCAACCATCGTCTGTGATTCCTCGATCGGTGTGCGTTAACTTGGTTTCACGATCAATGTTTCCATTCTTCATTAAATCGAGAGGATAAAGATTCTGTTTTTCATCCATGATCCATCCCCGATAACGCATACGCCGAGTCGCGTGCCCTGATCGTTGGACTGCCGCCGGCCCAGGAACTTCCACAAAGCTGCCCACCCAAAGTGATTGCAGAGGTTTATTGTCATTGTATTTTTTTCCCGCTCCAAAGAATCTCCAGCGTTGTTCATTAGAGGCGTAAAAATAGCTAAAATAGGTATCGTAAACTTTGCCAGGCTCGGCTCGTAATGCGATGACCTGTTGTTGCCCTTGTTGTCCGTCTAAAGGTTCCCAATCGCGGATTTTGACTCCCGTTCCTTCGTGACCGAAGCCACTAAATGACGCGGCAGGGTTTCCGATTCCGATGAGGTGAGACAATTTCTCGATGGAAGGCTCGTCTTCATTGCGTCCATAAGACCACAACGAAAAATTAAAATTCTTATTCACGCGACCATCTGCCAGCCAACTGGGGCCGTAATAACCGAACGGAGTGGTCATAGGGCAGTAAAATCCCAAGTCGTTGGGGACCGCATCCATTTCCATGATCCACAAACGAACGTTACCAGAAGCTTTCGTACTCGAAAACTTGGTGTGAGCGGCTGCAGGGCGCCAGCGTTTTCGAATCACGCCTGCTCCATTTGCCCCGTCCCCACTGATTTCGATTCGTTGAAAAGCGGTATCGTAATTGGCATGCTCACAAATCAATTCGAGTGAGTGTTGCCCGAGTTTTTGAATTGAAAAAGAGACCGAGCGACCCGGAGTGATTAATTTTTTTTGAGAACCGATCCTGATTGAAAACTTACCGCCTCCAGTGATCGATGCTTTCACCTGAATCGTTCCCGTTCGAGAAAACAGCAATCCCCATTGCGCAATACCTTTCTTGTCCCATCTCTTGATTTCAGCAAACGAACTTCCTTTGTTCAGGCTGGCGATATCGGGAGTTGAGCCTTTGCCTTCAGCTTTCAGGCCGAGACGAGGAAAAAATGATTCGTTCGGCGTGAGGATCAATTTTTGATCGAGTGTTTTCTGAATCATCCAGAATTGCTCAGGATTTTCCGGGTTGGTAACCCATTCCAGCTTCGCTCCCAATTGCCCTTCGGCACCGCAGGGATGATGTCTCATCAACCCCGATAGTAAGATGAGAAAGAGGATGAGCCTCTGTTGAGAATAATTCATGTCTCGTCTTTTACTAACTCATTATTTGACTGTGCTGACCACCAACGCCAAGCTTCCCGAGGAAGAGTTCATCGGCGGACGCCGACAAAACGACGCCTGAGCTGAGTCCTTAATCACAACTTGCCATCTCTGGCTTCAGATGCTTCTCGAAGAACTCAAGGATCATCTTTTGCACTTCCGGCGTGCGGAATTCTTTGCCGCCGTGCCCGGCTCCTTTGACGATATGCAAAGTCGATTCGACGCCCGTCTTATTCAATTGCTCGTGCAGCATTTCACTTTGAACGAGCGGCACCGCGGGATCTTTTTCGCCATGCATAATGAGAAATGGTGCATCGTCTTTGGAGACCTGATGAAAGGCGGAGGCGGTCATTGCTTTCTCGGGAATCGTCCAGACCGGTGCGCCGAGTAATTTTGCTCCATTGGATTGAGCCACTTGTTCTGCGGTTCGTTTTTCCGACACAACATTAGGAGGCATCGTCAATAAGTCAGACGGTCCATACCAGTCACACACAGCTTGTACGCGACTTGTGGTCGTTTCAAAATCGGGAGGAGGTAGCGTTCCCATCAGAGCGACCAAGTGGCCGCCCGCAGAACCTCCCCAAACACCGATATGATTGGGGTCGAGATTGTAGTTGTCGGCGTTGAATCGCAACCAGCGGACTGCCGCTCGGCAATCATCCATTTGTACCGGCCATTGCTCAGGGATCAAACGATAATTGATACTGGCCACAGCAAAGCCGTGTTCGACCAACCAACTCGCCGGGCAATTCTTCTTGCTACCGTTCTTCCAACCACCGCCATGTACCCACATCACCACAGGTAACGGCGTGTCTGCCTCTTTTGGAAGATACAAATCGAGCAACTGCGGCTTGTCGTTGGGGCGCGAATATTCGATGTCTCGCTTGATGTCGGCGTGAGGATTGGTGTCCGGTTTCTTTTTCTTCTCTTGTGCATCCGCAGAGAAGGTGGAGACTGAGAACACAATGGCCATCGTCAAACAGCAGTAAAATCGGTGTCGGGACATGTAAGTTGTCTTTCCTGAGAACACATGGGGAAGAAATGATCATATCACGGCTTACATGATCTCTGCCAGTTGATTGAGCAGCAGCTTGGCACGTTCATGGCGGACTTCATATTCATCTTTGCCAATCTCCGTGCGCGTGTAAATGAGGCCGTACTCCCAAAGTGTACCGTCCAACTTGTCGGCAGCCAGCACGACGTAATACCGTTTTTCGGCCCCCTGTTCTCCTTCCGCACCGACGATACTTTCCTCGATGCGACACGTCTGTAAGGCCGAGAGTGGCATCGTCCAACGATTTTTGTTCCCTTCAAATCGTAACTGTTTACGGTCCCGATCGAGTTTCAGGAAACCAAAGTCAACCGCCATCGCAGTCACCTTCGTCCACGATTCACGCTCGAACAATTCCACAGTGACCAAATTCTCTTCCGCGGCGTCGAAGAGGGACTCGGCTCGGGATCGCATATTCTTCCGCGCAACACTGACTCCATACGCGGCAGCAACAAACTGACCGACGCGCATCAGATAGATAAATGAAATGATGAACAACACAAACACCCCGCCAATCCTCAGGCCGATGTTCAACCAGGAGAGTTCTTCTTTATTCTGGTAAATATCGATCCCTAGCCAGACACTTCCACCCAGCACCAGCAGGAGCGGCCACAACGCAATCACGATCTGGATCGCCATGTCAAAGCCGGAATTCAATTTCACTTCCTGATCGCCAATCGGATGGGTATCGATATGGCCGACGGCCTCTTCTGGATCGAGTTCCAGGTCGTCTTTGACCTGGATGCGAGTGTCGGAATCGGACGGTTCCCACCCGCTCAGTTCGACGGATTGTTCCAGTCGATTCAGAATATTGGCGAGCGTGTCGAGAGAAACCTTCGTCGGGACGGCGATCATAAATCCCTCGCCGTCACCGAAGTTCAAAATCATCCCACCATACGTTCGTTGCCATTCTTCCGGGCGGGTCAGCGAAATCGACTCAATACGGTCATACTCGATTGTCGTGAACCAGTTTTTGCCCATCGTACTCGTCACGATGATGGAGTCTTTGTGGACCGAAATTTCGCGTTGCAGATTGCCGTAATCCATCAGGAACAGAATGAAGACTCCCGCCGCCAGCGCGATGGCAGCTTCCTCCAGATGAGTTCTCATGCCAGCTTGCGTCAGGAACATGGCGAGAAAGATCAGGATCGCGGATCCCAACGCAATCAATATGCGATTACGCCAACCCCAGCCTTCGCGGATTCGGATGAGAAAGAAGAGTGGCTCCGACCAGCCAATTTCAGTTTTGTTGAATAACGCCATGATGTGTCCCCTTGCGAGCGTTTCGGAGATGATGAATCCCGACGATAGCGGAATCGTTTGGGAATCGCGAAAAGAAATTCATGGAGTTGGTGGGATTCCTGATGTGGCACGGCGAGGACTCGGTTGTTCTTTCACAGGGCGAGCCATCTGGGGTGAAAGCACGATAGCACTCATCTACACTTTTAATCACTGACTTAAGTCATTCGCGAGAATGAGTGTTCTTAATTTGAATGAGGAAAGCAGTAAGGCCATCAAAATGTTACTCCAGTTCGGTGACATGCCGACGTATTTGATGTAGCAACTCGTCCTGGGGAATTACAAATCGTCCCATCGGAAAAATGACCAGCGACTCAGGGTCGTCGCTGTTCTCATAACCGATTTCGTCCCACACGAAGTCATCCCCATCGGACGACACGTCGGCAGAAATGCAGCCACAACCCAAGTCAGCACACTCTGGACACACAAGCAGTTCTCGTCGACCGCTTGGAAGAAGAGCCGGTTGCCGAAGAAGCAGTCTTTCAACGAAAGCTGCTTGATACTCTGGCAACGTCCACCCAATAGGTGAGACCACATCGAAGGTTTGGCTTGTGACTCGTTCGCAATGTTCTAGCAGAAGGTGACCATCCAGGATAAACTCGACCGCGACCAATTCGGGTCGGCGATCACTGGTCTGAGATTCCAGTTTGATAGAATGAATTCGGGCCAATATGATTACTCCCCAATCATCTTCACCAAGATTCGTTTCCGACGCTTCCCGTCGAATTCGTAATAGAAGATATGCTCCCACGGTCCCAGATGTAATTTGCCGTCCGTAATCGCCACGACCACTTCACGTCCCATGATCTGTCGTTTGTGGTGAGCGTCAGCGTTGTCTTCGCCCGTCCGATTATGCAAGTAGCCGCCGGATGCCGGATCGGTCCCCGCATCGAACGGCACGAGCTCTTCGAGCCAGCGTTCGTAGTCTGCATGCAGTCCTTGCTCGTCATCGTTAATGAAGACCGACGCCGTGATATGCATGGCGTTCACGAGACACAGGCCGTCGTTGATGCCGCTCTCGGCGACGAGTTTTTCGACCTGGCGATGAATGGAGACGATGGCCCGCCGCTGGGGGACTTCGAGCCAGAGTTCTTCAGTGAGTGATTTCATGGGGGCGGTTAGGGATTAGGGGTTAGCAGATAAGGGTTAGCCATTAGATTCGTCATCAGTTACGTCCTATTGGAGCATTCAATCGAGAGAAAGTCACGAGGAAAAATTGCTCATTTACGGCAATGAAGTTGCGAGGGGTGATCGTGGCTGTTCGATGCCAACAGGAAGGCATGCAGGAGCATGCCCTACGACTGCAACAAATCCGGGTGGCCTCTTGTGCCTTGCGGCACGCCGTTTGGCGAGCAAGCGGTGCTACCCGATTTTGAGCCGCCCGCACAAGCTGGCCGGGCTTTTTCCGCATCATTTGTATTCTACCTATCGCTCGTTTTCAGTTACTCGGTTGCCATCAAGGGGCGAATCGCTAACAATTTAGAGTTCCTACACACAATTTACATATTCTGCATTGGCTCAGACATCATGAAAACGACCTCCCGAATCGCCTGCCTCGTTTTGACTCTCGTCATGGCTGTTTTTGCCGTGAGCGGAGAGACTTTTTCTCAATCTCCCAAAGACAAAAAGCCGACACCGAAAAAAGCGGCTCCTAAAAAACCAGCTCCGAAGCAACGGCGTCCAAAAACTGTCGGACCGGCCATCAAAGCCAACAAGGCGACACCCATTGATCGCATCACTGTGGCCAAAGGATTCAAAGCCGAGTTGTTGTACTCTGTCCCGGGTGTCGATCAGGGTTCCTGGGTTAACCTCTGCACTGACGACAAAGGACGTTTGTTGGTCAGTGATCAATTTGGAGGTTTATATCGGATCACTCCTCCTCCCATTGGAAAGAAGATCAAACAGGCCGATGTTGAAGAAGTGCCGGCCGATATTCGGGCGGTCAACGGCATGGTCTGGACTCACGGAGCGTTGTACGTCGGTGTGAATGATTACGAACAGAAGATGGATTCGGGAGTCTATCGTATTACCGACAGTAACGGCGATGACAAACTTGATAAGGTCGAGACGATTCGTAAAGTTCAATCGAAGAGTGATCACGGCGTGCATGCTTTGGTGCCAACTCCCGATGGTGAATCTCTTTATCTGATCACCGGTAACAACACGATCCCTACCGAGATTGAAGACAGTTCACCTGTGCCACAAATTTGGGGAGAAGATCATCTGCTGCCCAGTATGCCGGACGGTCGCGGACATAACCGTGGCGTGTTGGCTCCGGGAGGAATCATTTATCGCATGTCGCTCGATGGCAAGAAGTTTGAAGCGGTTGCCAACGGCTTTCGGAACATCTTTGATGCATCCGTGAATCGAGACGGAGAACTCTTTACCTACGATGCCGACATGGAGTACGACTTCAATACGCCCTGGTATCGTCCGACTCGTATTTGCTTGGTGACGAGTGGTGCAGAATTCGGTTGGCGGAATGGAGCCGGCAAACGACCTCCATTTTATGCAGATAACTTGCCCGGCATTCTGGATATCGGTCCCGGTTCACCGACCGGCACGACGTTCGGTTACGGAGCCAAGTTTCCCGCCAAGTATCAGAATGCGTTATACGCATTGGATTGGAGTTGGGGGAAATTGTACGCGGTTCATTTGAAGCCGGACGGTGCCTCTTACACGGCCACCAAGGAAGAGTTCGTCACGGGAGCACCACTACCGATCACCGATGCCATCATTCATCCCGGTGATGGTGCGATGTATTTCACCATCGGTGGGCGGCGTGTGCAATCGGGTTTGTATCGTGTGACCTATGTGGGTGATGAATCAACCGAGCCGGTCAAAATGAAGCCCACTCCCAGCAAAGCTCGCAACTTGCGACACAAGCTGGAAGCCTTCCACGGTAAACAGGATCCCAATGCCATCGAAGTTGCCTGGCCTTATTTGTCTCACGAAGATCGTTTCATTCAGTTTGCGGCCAGAACAGCCATCGAACATCAGCCGATGGCGACATGGTCAGACAAAGCGTTGAGCGAATCCGATCCCGCAAAACAGGCTACGGCATTACTGGCATTGGCCAGAGTGGGCGGTGTTTGTCCACAACATCGGACAGATGAGACGCCTGCCGTCGATACCGAATTGAGAGACAAACTCCTCAATGCCGTCGTGTCGATTGATCTGTCGGGACTGAATGAAACCGGACGACTCACTTTGCATCGTGCGGTGCAGATTATCTTCAATCGTTACGGACGACCGGATGATGCTCTCGTCGGAAAGTTGATCAAGAAATTCGATCCACTGTTCCCTTCGAATTCAGCGGAAGAGAATTGGCTGTTATGCGAAACATTGGCGTGGTTGCAATCGCCGACGGTTGCTGCAAAAGCGATGGCACTTATTGAAGCGGCACCGACACAAGATGAGCAAATGCAATACGCCCGTTCGATTCGCATGTTGACCGCCGGTTGGACTCCCGAACTGCGCACTGCGTATCTGGAATGGTTTTTGAAAGCGGCCAACTATCGTGGTGGTGCCAGTTTCGAGAAGTTCATTCAGTTCATTCGTGATGATGCGGTCGCTTCGATGACGGACGCCGAGAAAGAGTCTCTCGCCGAGATTCTGGCGAAAAAACCGGAGAAGAAGACCGCCCTGGAAAATCTGGGACAAATCTTCGAAGGACGCAAGGTTTACGAATGGAGTCTTGATGAACTTTCGCAGGCAGCCAGTACAGGATTAAAGAAACGCGACTTCAAGAACGGCGAAAAGATGTTTGCCGCAACGGGATGTTTTGCCTGTCACCGGTTTGACAATCAGGGGGGGATGACCGGTCCCGATCTGACCTCGGCGGGTCGTCGATACTCACCGCATGATTTGCTCGATCAGGTCATCAATCCCAGCAAGGTGATCAATGAGCAGTTTTCGTCAATCATCGTGGTCACTGAAGAGGGAATGGTTCACACGGGCGTGGTGGTCAACCTGAGTGGCGATTCGATGACACTCAACACCGATCTGACCGATCCTAACAAGCGGGTCAATATTGACCGGAAGAAAGTGGAAGAGTTGACGGTTTCCAAAGTCTCCCCCATGCCGAAGGGACTGTTTGATCGGATGACGGAAGAGGAAATCCTCGACTTGGTGGCGTATGTGATCAGTGGCGGAGATGCTACCCATGAGATGTTTCGATGATCGGGAATTCTTCGCGGTTCCGAATTCTTTGCGGTTCTCTTGGGAAAGTGATTTCGATGGCTATGATATCGATTGAACAAATCTCATCACTGAAGAGCGACGCATGAATAAACGAGATACCGAACGTGAGATCAGCCAGGCGATCATCCGTTTTGAAAAAGAGTACATGGGACGCGGCCCGCTGGAGGCACGCGTTTTCATCCTGGAAGATATGATCTTGGTGCGGCTGAAAGGTGTTCTGACTCCGGCTGAACTGAAACTGTCCGAATCTGCCGATAATGAACGCGGTCGCCATTTGGTCAAAGAAGTTCGACAGGAATTGATCGAGAAGGCTCGGCCGCTTTTGGACAAAGTGATCAAAGACATTACCGGCATCAATGTGATCAGCCTGCATACAGACATCAGTTCCAAGTCGGGAGAGCGTATTATCGTTTTCACCTTGGAAGAGACACCTGATCTCGAGTGATCGATCCTCTTAAAAAATTTGAAAAAGATGGCTTGATTTCATTTGAGGTGAATCCTATATTGTGCCGATAGAAGAGAAGTAGCTGGAAGGAAGGCTAAGAACGGCAGTCTTTTCAGTCGCTTAGAAACAGAACCCGAGTTTTTGTTGGGCGGAACAGAGTGTTCGCCTGAAAAGGCCGGAAGATTGCAATGCAATCTTTCGGCCTTTTTTTGTGCCTAATGATCGAAACTAATCCCAATATTTTGCGTGGAATGTACGCGCAGAACCAAACAGCAAAGGACCCAGACCATGTTGATTTTTCAAGTTGTCTCAAACCTTTGGAGCAAGTTTCGCCAGCGTCTCGACGAGGAGTCTGTGAGTGAGCCCATTGATTACGGTGGAGACCCCACCGACATTTATCTTGCTTGAAAGATGTCATAACAAGCAACATCTTTCCGACGTTATCAGACAAACTCATCCGACTCACACTCGGATAATTCGACAGTCACACAAAAGTTCAATTTGACCGATGCCGCACCGGATGACACGCCGGAACGGACAGGCCGACACAGGATGCCGTATGCATTCTGCGTCGGCTTTTTTTACAGACAAATTCTAACCACAGGAGATTATCATGATTTCAAATGTTCAAGAGAAAACTCAAAACCACTTCATTCAAAGCTTGAAAGAATCCTTGGCAACCCAACAACTGGATTCTGCCGAATGTCTGATTCTCATTCATCAAGATGATGTCTTGCAAGAACGGCTCTCTCCCGTCATGCAATGTCTGGACTCTCTGGTCCTACAGATTCCTCAAGGAGCCTGGCAATTTGGTGAATCGCACTTAGCCGCGGCAATCTCTTGGGCGATTCGGGAAGCCGGCATTCGGAGCATCTATGTCTGCGGTCATTCCTTTGTGACCTCGGAAAATTCGACTCCAGGAACCTCCAATAATCCGGGAGCAGTTGAAGAAGATGAAAACGCGAATCGTCTCTGGATGCTCGGGCGTCTTCTTGACAATCAAGACCGCTTACAACGAGCCAAATCGCATTTTGCACATCAGATTGATCAATTGATCAATGTTCCGGCAGTTCGATCCGCGTTACAGGACTCCGAACTTCGGTTGCATGCCTTGTTCTTCCTGGCCCAAGCGGGTGCGTTTATGTCTTACAACCCAAACACTCAAGAATATCAGCCACTGATTCCCGAAGAGAGCCGCATGTAATTGAGACCTCGTTCAGAGACAAACAATCCAATTACTCATAGATGGAAAGCAAAATAATGTCATCAGCATCTCCCGTTTTAGAAAATCATATCGATTCGATCTCTCCTCGAACGGCAATTAGTGTTGCTTATGGAGACGGCATTGGTCCGGAAATTATGCAAGCGACATTAGACATTCTGGAGGCGGCCGGAGCTCAACTTGAAGTTGACAAAATCGAGATTGGATCAGAAGTTTACAAACAGGGACACAGTTCCGGGATATCACCGGAAGCCTGGGATTCACTTCGTAACACCAAAGTGTTTTTGAAGGCTCCCATCACCACTCCTCAAGGTGGAGGATACAAAAGCCTCAATGTGACCGTGAGAAAAACACTGGGCTTGTTTGCCAATGTCAGGCCGTGTGTTTCTTACCATCCGGTCGTCGAGAATCTGCACCCCACGATGGATGTGGTCATTGTTCGAGAGAACGAGGAAGACACCTACGGTGGCATCGAACATCAACAAACCGATGAAGTGGCCCAGTGCCTCAAGCTGATCACTCGACCGGGGAGTGAGCGAATTTGTCGATACGCATTTGAATATGCTCTTGCCAATAATCGTAAGAAGGTCACTTGCATGACCAAAGATAACATCATGAAGTTGACGGATGGTCTCTTTCATAAAGTCTTTGAAGAAGTGGCTGCCGAGTATCCACAAATCGAAAGCGAGCACTGGATCATCGATATCGCGGCGGCCAAATTGGCAACCGCTCCTGAAGAGTTCGACGTGATCGTCACACCCAACTTGTATGGCGACATTCTGTCGGACATCGCAGTGCAACTCACCGGCTCTGTCGGTATGGGCGGATCGGCCAACATTGGGGATGGCATCGCGATGTTCGAAGCGATTCATGGATCGGCCCCACCTATCGCCGGTCAAAACATTGCCAATCCTTCCGGGTTGCTGAACGCCGCCGTGATGATGCTTGTCCACATCGGACAATCGGCAGTCGCGGAGAAAATTCAGAACGCCTGGCTGAAAACCATCGAAGACGGGATTCATACCGAGGATATCGCTTCTAGTCAGCACACCAAAAAGCAAGTTGGCACTCAGGAGTTTGCCGCCGCAGTGATCGAGCGACTTAGTCAAAAACCAGAACAGCTAAAAGCGGTTGAGTACAAAGCCGGCAATAACGGTCAGCTGAAAGTGAAAATCAAGCCGACTGTACCTGCCGAAAAAACAATGGTCGGTGTCGATGTCTTTGTGCATAAGCATCAAATTAAGCCTGACGACCTTGGTGCAGCACTGGAAAAAGTCAGCAACGAAGATTTAACCATCAAGATGATCACAAACCGGGGAGTCAAAGTCTGGCCGAACGGTTTCCCGGAAACTTTTTGCACCGATCACTGGCGATGTCGATTCAAATCTTCTGGCAACAAGCCTGTTTCGCACCAGCAAATTATCGAACTGCTCTCGCGAATTTCCGCAGCGGGGATCGACTTCATCAAGACCGAACATCTTTGCCTGTTCGATGGAAAGCCCGGGTACTCCCTGGGACAAGGAGAATAATCCGAACCAGACGCGGCGTTTTATTTCCAACAATCTGTAGCAACTTCACATAAAGGAACCCCATGGATACTTCTGTCTTTGACAGTTTACTGAGTCCCGCCATCTTGTTTTTCTTTCTCGGCATGATCGCCACCTGGATCAAATCAGGTTTGGAATTACCTGACCAAATCTCTAAATTTCTCTCTGTCTATCTGCTGATGGCCATCGGCTTTCACGGGGGAATGGAACTTTCACACAGCGGATTGACGAGTGAAGTTGGTACTGTGATGTTGATGACGATGATTGCGGCGGCTTTGGTTCCTTTGTGGTCGTTCTTCATCCTGCGATTGAAGCTCGACGTGTATAACTCGGCTGCGATTGCCGGCACGTATGGTTCCATCAGCGCGGTCACTTTTGTGACGGCGGTGAGTGTGTTGAAATCACTCGACATCGCCTATAGCGGACATATGGTGGCAGCGATGGCACTAATGGAATCTCCGGCCATCATCGTGGGAGTTCTTCTGGCACGATACTACGCAATCCCGCAGGGAGATCAGCCGGTCAAACCCAACATGAACTGGAAAAGTCTCATGAAGGAAGCCATCGGCAGCGGTCCGGTTGTACTGCTAGCAGGAAGCCTGTTGATTGGACTGGCCTCTGGAGACAAAGGTTGGGCGAGTGTCAAACCGGTCCTCGGTGATCCTTTCACCGGTGTCTTGGCACTCTTCCTTCTGGACATGGGCATCAATGCTGCCAAACATCTGAGCAAATTACCCGAGTCGAGTCTCTTCTTGTGTCTGTTTGCGATTGGCGCGGCTCTTGTTCACGCCGGACTTGGAATCGGCACCGGGTTTCTCCTCGATGTCAGCAAGGGAGATGCCTTGTTGTTGGCCGTTCTGTTTGGAAGTGCCAGCTACATCGCAGTTCCAGCAGCCGCGAAACTCGCCCTGCCACAAGCGAACCCCGGCATCTATGTGCCGATGTCGCTGGGGATCACATTTCCGTTTAATGTGGTGGTGGGTATTCCGATTTATCTCTCGATGATTAATCTCCTCTGGAAATAATACTTACGACAATCAGATTGGAGCAGACTCTCTGCCGAGAATCATTGAACGTATGAGCAACCCGCCAGTGCAAATCATGATCTTCCCCTTTAAGAACTAATACGACAAATTATTGGAACATGATGCACGAATCATTTGTTGAACACTTATTGATTGTCATCGTTGTAGGAACATTTGCGGGTACGATTTGTCGCCAGCTTTCGTGCTCTCCTCTGTTAGGTTATCTTCTGACGGGTGTGTTGATTGGTGAAACGGGGCTTCAATGGGTTCCAGCAGGAATCGAGGAACTCACGCACCTGGCAGAATTGGGTGTGTTCTTCTTGCTGTTTTCCATTGGTCTGGAACTTTCACTGGAAGAGCTTCGTAAGTTAGGCCGTTTTTTATTTGTGGGCGGTGCTGCGCAGATGTTGTTGGTCTTCTTGCCTGTGGCCAGCTTCATGTTTTTCTTTCTCCATTATTCGTGGCAAGTCTCATTTCTGGCAGGCACAGCGGCGGCATTCAGTTCCACCGTGTTGGTCTTCAAATCATTGGGAGAAATTGGGAAAACAACTACGGGAGAAGGTCGTCGTACTCTTTCCATTCTTCTCTTTCAGGATGCCGCACTCGTACCCCTTCTGTTACTGATTCCTTTTCTCGCAATGGAAAACGTGCATCAGGAATCAAGGTTATTTCTCTTGGGCAAGCTCTTCATTGTGAGTCTGATTTTTATTGGCATGGTTTTAGTTTTGCGAAGTCTCCTTAGAAAATGGGTGATTCCTCGAATCACCCAGCATCGTAGTCCCGACTTGGTCCTCTTGCTCACTTTGGCGGTGTTGGGGTCTGTTTGTTTGGTTGCCTATCGTGTTGGTTTGCCTGCTGCAATCGGTGCGTTTGCGGCAGGTTTAGTGTTCGGTGGAAATCGCTGGTCTGCCCAAATCGACTCCTTAATTCTTCCTTTTCGGGAGGTATTTGCTGCGTTATTTTTTGTCAGTTTAGGGCTCATGATCGATGTGACTGTATTTATGGAATATCCTGTGCAACTCTGTCTGGCTGTAGTGGGCTTGCTGGTCGTCAAAATTATTGCTGGCCTCGTTTCCTTTTTAACTACGGGTCTTTCGGTACGAGCCGGGGCCAGGTTTTCGCTTGGATTGGCTCACGTGGGAGAGTTTTCGTTTGTTGTCATCCTGGCGGGTCTGTCGGCGGGTCTGATTTCATCAGAAGAACAAAAAATTCTATTCGGAATTTTTGGCGTCACACTGTTCGTTGCACCTAACCTGATCAGATTCGCATTTTCATCCACAGAGAATTCATCGGACGAACAGAACACCAACACGGAGAAAAGCAAACGCATTCCCAAGAAACGGGATTGTGTGGTAATCGGTATGGGGCCTGTGGGTCGTGCTGTCGCCTCAAAACTTGATACTCTTGGGTTTCACATCACCGTGATCGATCAGAATCCTCTCAATACTCAGCAGTTCGCACAACTTGGATTCCCGACAATTTCAGGAGATGCCGCGGAGCAAAATGTGTTACTCAACGCGGGTGTCGATCAGGCATCACTGTTGGTGATTTGCGTACCGGAAGACATCACCAGCCTGGGGATCATCAAAAAATGTCGTAGCCTGAATCAGCATGCCCTCATCATTGTGAGGTGCCGCTATTCGGCTCAGAAAAATGAATTTGAGAAAGCCGGGGCAAATCATGTACTAAGCGAGGAAGCCGAGTTGAGCCAAAAGCTGGTTCAAAGTTTGGAAGCGCTGATAACTTAACGACAACATCAGGACGAAATTCCCGGTGTCGCTGGGGATTACTATCTCGTTTAACGTAGTCGTCGGGATTCCGATTTATCTGACGATGATCAACTTCCTCTGGAAGTAATCCTGATCAAATTATATTCGCGTCAGACCTCTCGCGCACCTCAGGGCTCTGAGGTGTTGCGTGGTGGAATGACATCCCACGCGAGTCCCAAACGACGAAGAACTCGAATCGTGGCGAAAGTCGCATCGAGTTCTCACCAGCGATGGCCGTGTGCTGCACTTCTTTGGTCGGCATGGTGGTTGTTGTGCCAACCTTCGCCCCAGGTGACGAGAGCCACCAGCCAATTATTGCGACTGTTGTCTTTCGTTTCGTAATTCCGATAACCCCAGACATGGGCTAAAGAATTAACGGACCAGGTGAAGTGCCACGTCACCACGACACGTACGATCACGCCCCAGATGAACATGCTCAATCCAAATTGGGTGGCGGCGAGAAGATCTCCAGTCCTCAACCAACCGACGCCGAACGCTCCCAGGAAAATCAAAACCGCGTGTAAGACAAACACCCACATCCAGAGGTTATTTCTTTCGAGAGTTTGATAAAACGGATCACTCATCAAATCGGGCGTGTATTGCTGGACGATCGATTTGCGATTTTTTCCGTCTTCGGTTCGTTTGTTGAACAGCCAGCCAATGTGCGACCAGAAAAAACTTTTGACCGGCGTATGTGGGTCGTCTTCATGATCGGAATGTTTGTGATGGAGCCGATGCAAGGCAACCCAGTGAGCGGGAGAATCCTGTAAGCAGCAAATTCCAAACACAGCAAGAGTATGCTCTAACCACTTCGGGACTTTGAGACTGCCGTGCGTCAATAGTCGATGATAGCAAAGACAGATGCCGAGTGACCCGAAGAGGTAATTCCCGACGAGAACAGAGACAACACCTTCCCAGGAAAAGAACCAGGGGAGAAGCGCAAGGACTGCCAAGAGATGGAAGACAGCAAACGCACCGGTGGTTTGACGACGTAGCTTGTATTTCGGCTCGCTCGGATTGACCGCAATCATCGACTTCTCGCCGATTGATGAAATACTCATATGTTGATTATACTTTATGTTGTGACTCATCACGAAAATGAGAACCGCTCAGAATGAGCTGATTCAGGCACGAATCTAATAGCAAATAAGCTCGAATTGGACAAGCTGTGATTCGCATCCTCATCATCTGTGCTGTCGAGATGGCAGATTCTTTCGATGTTTACTTCAGATTTTCAAATTGAGACCTCGGTTGATTGTCGATATTATGAAGGATCCCACCACATAGCCCCCGAGAACTCTCATGCCCAACCCATCTTGTGACTTTCACAAACAGTTCAACCGCCGCGAAATTTTGCAGGTCGGAAGTTCTTCGATGCTGGGTCTCGGCCTGACATCCGTGTTGGGAGAGAAAACTCACGCAGCGGCCCCGATTCCCGCGAAGGCGAAGTCGGTCATCATTATTCATCAGACCGGCGCTTGCAGTCATCATGACACGTTCGACATGAAGTTGGACGCGCCGAAAGAAATTCGGGGCGAGTTTGAACCGATTGAGACCGCGACGCCCGGCTTTCAAATCTGCGAACACCTGCCCGAGTTAGCGAAGCGGTCTGACAAGTATGCCGTCGTGCGATCTCTTTCGCACAAAGACAACAATCACTTGATGTCGACACATCACATTCTGACCGGCACTCGTCAGCCGGGTGGATTCTTCGACAAGATCGCTTCGCGCGACGACTGGCCCGCATACTCTGCGGGGCTGGCTTATCTCAAACCGAGACACGATGGGCTACCCACCGGCGTCAATCTACCTACATACCTGATGCAGGGACCGTTGTTGTGGCCCGGTCAACACGCGGGATTTCTAGGACCTAAGTATGATCCCTGGCAAATCAAAGGTAACCCGAACAGCAAAGATTTCCGCGTTGATAGTTTGAGTCTGTCTGAGGGCATCAGCGTCAGTCGGCTGCAAAACCGAAAATCGCTTCTCGGCGAACTCAACAAACAACGTGCGGCTCTCGACACCATCGCCGAAACCAAAGGACTCGCCAACGATCAAGCATTGGCGTTTTCACTTCTGACTTCCAGCAAGCTGGCCGCGTCTTTCGAGATGCACCGCGAATCTGACGAAGTCCGCGATCGCTATGGTCGCAACATGACCGGGCAATCACTGTTACTTGCCAAACGCCTGATCAAGACTGGCATCCCCGTCGTGCAAGTGAATGTCGGTGGCGCTCAAACCTGGGACAATCACGGCGACATTTTTAATGTCTTGAAGGACCGATTACTGCCTCCCCTCGATCAGGGGCTCTCCGCGTTACTCGATGATTTGAGCAACGAAGGTTTACTCGACGAAACACTCGTCTATATGGGAGGCGAGTTTGGTCGCACGCCGAAAATCAACGGCAATGCAGGCCGCGATCACTGGGGGCCGTGCTTCTTTGGCCTGTTTGCCGGTGCGGGCGTGCAAGGACGCCAGGTGATCGGCGTATCGGACGCAGAAGGCGCGTATCCGGTGACGAAAGCGTATTCTCCCGATGATGTCGGTGCGACGATCTACGAATCGCTGGGCATCGATCCTCATTCTGTCGTCCGCGACCGTCTCAATCGCCCCGTGCATCTCAACGCGGGCCACGCCATCACACCGTTGTTTACAGGGGCGAGTGTGTGATAGCCGCTGAGAAGCGAACGTATTGCACAATCCTGTTCAGCGTGACCGAGGTTCGACACCCAGCAGATGACGGACGAAAAAGTCTTGTCGCCGTCTTGCCGCGTAAGGTTGCTCACCCACTCCGTGACCGGCCCCCGGCACGACAATCATGTCGAAATCCTTGTCGGCTTTGATGAGCGCGTTGACCACTTGCATCGTGGATGCGGGATCGACGTTAGTATCGAGTTCTCCCACGGTCAACAATAACTTTCCCTCGAGTTTGCCGGCATGGGTGACATTGGAATTGTCGGCGTAATGCGGTCCCATCTCCCCCATCCATGCTTCGTTCCACCAGATTTTGTCCATACGGTTATCGTGGCAACCGCAGTCCGATACGGCAACATGGTAAAAAGCGGGGTGGAACAACAAGGCCCCCAACGCACTCTGCCCTCCGGCGGATCCTCCATAAATACCGACACGCGAGAGATCGAATGAGGAATATTTCTCAGCCGCCGCCTTGATCCACTTGATACGGTCGGGAAACCCCGCGTCTTTCAGGTTCTGCCAACAGACATCGTGAAACGCCCGAGATCGCCAGTTCGTCCCCATGCCGTCAATCTGAACGACGATGAAACCCAGTTCGGCGATCTTCTGTGCCGAGTAATATGCGTTGAATGACTTCGGCACAAAATGATCGTGAGGGCCGGCATAGATTTTCTCGATCACCGGATACTTCTTCGACGGGTCGAAGTTTAGGGGACGGTGGATGATGCCCCAGATGTCGGTCATGTCGTCGCGTCCTTTGGCGACAAATCGTTCCGGCATTCGCCAACCCGGAATGTCTTGTAACTGGCTGATATCGGCGACTTCAAGTTGGCAGATTAATTGACCATCATCCGCGCGACGAAGTTCGTGGACGGGAGGCAGATCAACACGCGAGTAGCGATCAATGTAGAATCGGCCATCGGCTGAATTCTGGATTTCATGCGTGCCGTCTCCCTGTGTGAGACGCACGAGGCCGCTGCCATCAAAATTGATGCGGCAGTAATGGACATGATACGGATCCTGATCTTTGTCGATACCACTCGCCTGAAACCAGATTTGCTCCTGCTCCTCATCAACACGGTCCAAACCTCGCACCACCCATTCTCCTTGAGTGATCTGATTTTTTAGTTCTCCCGTACCAGAATCAAATCGATAAAGATGATTCCAGCCGTCCCGCTCCGACATCCAGATAATTTCCGACCGATCGTCCAGAAATTCCGCAAACTGTTTTCGGGAATAATCGATGAAAGTCTCTGATGTCTCATCGATCACTGTCTTGGTGTCGCCCGATGTCGCGTTCACTGCGATGACTCGCAAAACCTGGTGTCCGCGTTGGTTATAGACAAAGGTAAAACGTGACGAATCGGCTGACCAACGGAGGCGGTTGATGCTCCACGGGTTGGAAAACAATTGATCGTCGATCGGTATTTCACGTTGCTCATCCAGATCGAACAAACGAGGTTTGGTGATCGCTATTTGATCCCCCGGTTTCAGGTATTGACGAGACTTGAGCTTCGGTTGCACCTGATCGCGGGGAGACGACTCGACCATGTAGATGATGTGTTGCTGTTCCGGTTCGGTATTCAGGACGACGAATCGCGTCGAATCGGGTGACCAGTAAACTCGGATCGCTTGAAGAGGAACTTTCGTTTCAAAGCGTTTCGTCGTTTTCCTGTCTTTCGACACGGCAACGAGCCCCTCTTCCTTCAATTCCACTGTCCAATTTCCATCGGGAGATGTTTGACTGGAACGGGAATCGCGTTGTCGCGGATTGCGACTCGATGCTTTCCGACTCTGCAATGAGTCGGGCAACATCTTTTCGCGCTTAGTGATAGTGCCGGTCTTGGGATCAAACGAGACGGAGACATTGGCGACATTCAGCAACACCGTGCCGTCATCGCCAACATCAATGGCTTCAATCGGGAGCTTGTTCGAATCGAAGTTCTGTGGCAACTCCTTCGTTAATGCAGCCGCCAGTCGTTCATGATCGAACGCCAGGTTTCGGGTTCCCTTCTCTGCATCGACATAAATGAATTGCCATGCGCCGTCGGTTGTGTGAACTCGATACCACAATCGCGAACTCTCGGGGATCCATTGCGGCTCGATTCGATCATTGAGAACTTTGCCACTGGTTCGTTGCTGGAGCGTCGCCGCGTTTTGATAATCCTGTTTTGTCCCCTGGCCTGATAACGGTTGGATGTTGGCAATTAACAAAACGAAGCAAAGCCAGCGAAGTTGTTGTCGCATGGGAAAGGGTCTTACTGTAGGCGAAGGAGGCGGAGCTGATTTCTGCGATCTTACCGGTGAGGGAATGGGAAAACCAGCAGAGCGTATGGCACACCGCCTGGCGAGCAAACGATGCAACCCGAATTCGGCCTCTCCACTCCCTGTGTGCTCTGTGTTTCGGCTCTACCAATTACCTCGACGCCACAGTTTGTTCGCACCTGCGTTATTTTTCTTTGCGCCTTGGCGCCTCTGCGTGAGATTCTTCTTTCGCTGGTGGCAAGCACGCCTTTCAAGAAGACCAATAGCAGATTGCCGAATGCAACTTCTCGCGATACTCCTGTTCGGATGGCATCAAGTCGTACGACTTGATGTGCTGTCGGACAAACTCCAGTGTGTTGCAGATCACCTCGCGTTGTGAGGGAGTAAATTCCGGCCAGATATTGGTGTCAGGTTTGACAGAATCGTTATTCAACAATCCGATCATGCTAATGCTAAAGAAAAAATCATCGCGCATCGTCAACCATACTTTGAGGAAGCAGGGCAAATAGTAAAGCTTGGCATGGTCAGACAATGGGATAAAATCTTCAATATAGTCCTGCTGAATCTCTTTTTCGAATTGTTCTCTGCGTTTTCCGCCAAACTTTTGAATGACATACGGTGTCTGCATCTCTTTAAAAGTGAACCCATCACGAGAATCATTCTGAACAAGATTGTGAGCAGCAGGCCAAGCGATTCCGGCAAACGCATCATCTATGTTCCGACAAATTCTCTCAGCAGATTCGTTCATATCCATAATGTGATCGATCCAAAAACAAGCTCTTAGCTCAAGGCCGCTTTTGTTCTTTCTAACAACGGCGTGTCCCGTTCGCGTGCGTGCTTCAAGTTCAGAACATTGGCGGCGAGGTAAGCGTTTCGCCAGTCGGGTGAGACATGGTAGTAATCTTCAAGAACCGCCGAGCTGAATTTGTAATCGTGAGAGTCGCGACTTTTTCGATAGATGAGGACGCGTGCCGCATCGAGGAACTCGCGGGGAGAACCTCCTCCAGCCAAGTGGGCGTACGTTTTTTCGGCAGCCGACAATGGATTTGATCCGAGTTCGTCGAACAATTGATCGAGGTCGGCGGTTTGCGGCTGATCATTTTCCATCAACGACTGCACCGTCAGCTTGCGGACATTGCCGCGAGATTTCATATTCTCCCGGAACATCGGGAGGAAGGCGGCATTCTGCAACATCATCAGCCGTCGCGTTTCGTCATTCGCACTGGTGCGATAGGCATAGCCGAGAGCGTTGGTGGTCGTATTGGCATGAATGGCGATGATACCCGGTTGCTGCAGGATCAGCTCACCCGCGACGACGTACATCGCATCCCAGATTGATTGGGGAGAAATCCCGGAGTTCAACAGCTGAACCACATCATCGCAGCAGTCATCGCTCGATCCGGTCCGCAAAGTTTGCAGGAACGATTCGGTCGCTTTGCTATCGACTTTTCCGTTGCGCCAATCCTTACGGATCGATTTGACCAACTCCTGATTTCGTCGCCAGGGTTGGTCGGCGGGATCATTACGATCTTTCGGGTTTCCATTTTCGTGCATCAAGATTGCGTAACTGAGCGATCTTAAAATCGGCTCGGCATGTTTCCAGCCGATACATTGAATTGTTCGATAGCTGTTGGCGACGAAGATCGCTTTGTGGCCGATGGAGCGAAAATCGCGTGCTCCAAATCGGAACATCTCTTCGTAGACTTCGTGAGCGCCGGCGGAACGTGCCAGAGATGCGATCGCCGTATCGACTTTTGATTCATCCCAATTGTGCATCCCTTCGCGGAATTGTTCCAGGGCCTGATGAGGTTTCGGCAGTTTGGACTCTTCAACAGGAGACATCGTCCAGTCGCCACGCTCGCGGACATCCCGCTCTGCCGCGGATTTGAAATAGTCGAGTGCCCAGAAGATGGGTAACCAGCGATGTTCGGGAGGGGACGCCAATGATGCGAGATGCGTCGAGTTCACCACGAGGACCGTATGAAACTTGAACCCGACCGATGGTCGCGGTTCGACATTACGGACTCCCGCCAGTTGGAGTGCGGCCAATAACTCTGTGTAGCTCAGTCCCTTTTGAATTTGTCGCCCGATCACTTCCAACAATTCCGAGCGGGGAGTCGTTTCGATGAGCCGCACGATCGGTTCCATCTCTGGGCGCAGCATGACCACGTCCGAACGCTGCAATTCAGCAGCCGAAACAGTGGGTAACGATTGAAAGAAGGCCAGATCACCAAGTGCAATGGCCGATCCGGCAGCGGCACTGGATCCGAGAAAAGAGCGACGATTGAGACCGGTCGACATGGGACACCTCCTGTAGGACGGGTGCAGTTCAGTTTCTGTCTGCGTCTTCATTCACTGTAACAGATCACCGCCCAACGGTGTCAAAGTGTTTTCCTGAGAGAGTCAACAACTTCCGCAATGAAAACAGGGAACGTCCAGAATTTCTCTTTGGGATCAATGAATTCTGATGTAAACTTGAGGCATGCTTGGCTCTCATCGAACAACAGGATGCCGAAATTTTCTCCAGAGTCGCGAACTCTCTCGCAGAGAGGTTCTGCGCGTGGGAGGTCTCTGCGGAGTGGGGCTATCACTCCCTCATCTGATCCAGCAGCAATCGTTCGCCAGCACCGACTCTCCAACATTCGGGCGTGCGAAACGAGTCATCATGCTGTTCCTGCATGGCGGTCATCCGCAGCAGGAAACCTTCGATCCCAAACCGCACGGACCGAGTGCCGTCAAGGGAGAATTCGGAGCGATCAAGACTTCTCTTCCTGGGATCCAATATTCGGAGTTGTTGCCGCTCACCGCTAAGATCGCGCACAAGCTGACCGTCATTCGATCGGTGACGCACGACAACTCCAATCATGTGACGGCGTGTCTTCCCGCACAGACAGGACACAAACATCCCCCCAACACACCGCGCACCGATTTTCCCCCCACACCCAACGACTTCCCTCCTTTTGGAGCGGTTCTCGATCACCTGAAGCCGACAACCAAACCATTACCAACGTGGGTGCGCGTTGGCCCACTGATGCGTCGCAGCAATGGAACAACTCTGCACGGTCAGACGCCGGGCTTTCTGGGGACGCGTCATTCCAGTTTTGCCGTCGATCAAAATCTTCGTCAGAAAGATGTCGAAGTCGAAGCGATCCAGCCGGTCGATGAAATGACGACGGTGCGACTTTCATCACGACAGAATTTGCTACAGCAATTTGACCAACAACGCCGAATTCTGGAGACTTCACAGTCCGCTCGCTCTCTCAATTCTTATTACGACCGTGCGTTTCGCTTGCTCACATCCGACGCGACGCGACGAGCGTTCGAACTGAAATCGGAGCCGGAACATCTCCGCGCAAGGTATGGCGACACAGAATTCGGACAGCGTTGCCTGTTGGCGAGACGACTCGTGGAATCGGGTGTCCCTCTTGTCAATGTGAGTTACTGTCATACCCCCAGCGGCTCGTGGGACACGCACAGTCAAAACTTCAAGAAGATGAAAGACTCTTTAGCGCCGACTCTCGACGCGGCATTAACCGCGCTGATTGACGATCTTGAGGAACGCGGCATGCTCGACGATACGCTCGTCGTCGTCAACGCGGAATTCGGACGAACCCCGAAAATCAACGGCAAATCCGGTCGTGATCATTGGCCCTGGGTCTATTCGTTGGCGTTTGCGGGAGGGGGAATGAACCCCGGTGTCGTCTTCGGAGCTTCCGACAAATCGGCTGCATACCCTGCCGATCAACCTCGGGGCCCGGAAGATATTGCCGCCACGATTTATCATCTGCTGGGGATCAATCCGGGAACCATCCTTCACGACGCAGAAAATCGCCCACATCACCTCGTGATTGGAAAACCAATCCACGAGTTGTTGGTTTAGCAGCGTGCCGCTTTGCGTTTTTTGCCAACCGTTCCCCGCTTCTGCACCTTTTGAATGTAGGGAATCGCGTCGGGGACTTTGCAGGCGGTCTCCCCCATATCGACGGTCACTTTGCCGATCTTTTCTGCCGTCTTGATGGCCGAGTCCATCAAAGGAGCGACGTAACAACCGACCGAAATCACAAAATTGTTCATCCAGTAACGAACTCGGTTAGGTGCGGAATGAATGTTTTTCTCGACCTGCTTGAGAAGCTGTTTCATCTCTTTCAAATCGAGTTCCTCATCGGCGGTGATCGAAATGAGGCTGCAAAGTGTCGCCCAACCGGCGACGGCAATTTCTTCTTTCTTGCCAGCCATCCATTCCACTGCCAAATCGTGACCATGTTTGCTCTCGGCGGCCAACCCGGGAACCGTGTATTCCTGCAACGTGGGGCTGCCCGCCTTCTTCAACCACTTTCGCAAGGTGGTCTTTGTCATTTTCTGACTGTCGGCCATCAAACCGGCCAGATACATCGCGTCATAGACACCGGTGTCATAAAGTTCGAGCGCAAGTGCGTGATCGTTGCCGACTTTCTTTTGAATCTTCTTCAGGTCTTCGATTTTCACACCATAGGCAGGCTCGACGACACCATGCCTTTTGAGTGTGCTGCAATAGCGGTCACTGCCGAGAGATTTGAGTTGTTTGAGAATCGCAGCGGTACTCATGGATCACTCCGCCTTGTCGGACAAACATCGCCGCATGGTCATCAGTGCGTATGCCGTGCCGTATGGCTGATGATAATTGTAGAACGGATAGTCCCACCAACTGCCGTCTTTTTCTTGTCGGTCGAGCATCAGCTTCGCCATGTGAGTTTGGAAGAGAGTCCGGTCGGCCTCATCGGGAACCAGATAGAAACTCTTGGCGGCATAGTAATGACCGAAGTAATAGAAGTAACCCGCCACCGAGAACCAGGCTTCGTGCGGGATGGGTCGTTTACGACCGATGTCGAGCCAACCGTTGCGAGAATACAATCGATGTTGCCAGGCCGTGATCACTTCGCCGGTAATATCCTCGGCTCCCCAGAGTCTGAGTGCGAGATTGCAGGCTTGTGATCGTCCCAATGAACCACCGGGACGATTGATACCGTACACGGGTCGAGCCTTGAGATACTCACCATACAGATAAGTATAACCGGCCAATTGTTGCCGTCTTGTCGCTTTGATCGCCCGCGTGACCAATTTTTCGGGAGGTGTGTAGCCAGCTTTTTTGATCTCATCGAAAGCGACGAGAACCGCGGCATTCACAAAACTGATCGAACTGCTGGAGGGCTGCTTGGTCTGGTAACGAAAGTCGTAATATCCCCAGCCGCCGTCCACTGATTCGTATTTGTCCAGTTTGAGAAATTGATCCTCGACCATCTTGTTAATTGTGGCGAGCTTCTCGTCATTTCCCTCGGCACGATGACGGAGCTTGGCCAATGCTTCCAGTGCATAGCAATGCGCCCAGACATTGTACATGGCATCTCCCGAGGCCCGACGAACGCGCAAGAGATTCTCAAACAGCCACGCCTCTCCCTGATCGATGGCCGCATTCACTTCTTCGCGATCACCACCTGTTTCAATGAGTGCCGAGACACACATGGACGTGACAGCGGCCCGAAAACCGTGATGAGCACCGGGAATGGGAGCATAAATGTTGAGTCCTTTAGTTCGTGTAGCCGAACCCCAAGACCCATCTTTGTTTTGAGACTCCAACAGAAACGCGACCCCACGATCGATGGACTCCTGAATGGTCGCGTCAGAAATCGGATCAATCGGCTCGGCTTTCGGGACTTTATCCATCCAGGATATTTTTTCGTCCGCCGCTTTCTCAGCCGAGAGCGGTTCTTGTGCATGACTCACAGACGCCATAACAAAGAACACCGCGCAGCCGACAAATTGAGATGTGAGTGTTTGCAGCATCGCGATTATTCCTTCTTCTCGTCTTTGAGTTCGACGATAAAGTCGGCGGTCATGCCGGGCATCAGACGATCGGGACGTTTCTTGAAGGTGAGTGTCACCTGACCATCAAATGTCCCTGGGCTGATCGGAACCAGCGAGATACTGGTCACTTTCGCGGGTATTTTCATGTCGGGGAAGGCTGTGGGAACAACGTGACCTTTGAGGCCAACTGCGAGATTTTTGAGCTTGTCTTCTGGGATATCGATAAGCAACGAAACCGGTTGGGGATTCACGATTGACATGATCACCTGATTCGCACTGACACTACCACCGGGGCGAAGTGCTTTATCTAACGTGGCGACTTGAGCCCATTTTCCTCGACTCGCCTGGCCGTAGTAAATGATTCCTTTTTTGGGAGCCGTCACCGTGAGCAAGTTGCGATCATTAACCAACTCTTCCAACTGCTCCTGGGCACGATCGAAAGTGATTTGTTGTTGGTCGAGATCGTGTTGTTTCCGTCGCATATTGATCTCTTGCGAGGCGAGTTCTTTCTCGGTTTGTAACAGAGTCTTTTGAGTGTTCTCTTCGGTTTGAACTTTCTGCCTCGGAATATCAACCGTTAATGTTCTTTTGGTTCGTTCTTCGGCACGTTCGACAAACTGTTTCATTTCTTCAACATCGCGTTGGGCACGCAGCAAGATGATTTCTTCGGTCTCTTCGGTCAGATCATCTTCTTGATACATTTTCTGAAGCTGCTCCAACTCTTCCGTGACATACTCCAATCGATACTTCGAGTTTTGTAACGAGCGTTCGGCAGATTCTTTGGAATTAGGCAGCGTCACTTTGAGGTAATACTCGAGATCTTCTTTGGCGTGTTGACGAGTTCGCTCGGTGATTTTACGATCCATCGGGAAGGTCTTGTCCGCAAATTCCAATTCCTCCTGAGCCAGTTTCAATGAAAGACTGGACGCATATTGCGAACGTCGCAAATCTTCGATCTTGCGGTCGATGTCTTCTGTCTCCAATTGCAGGATGACATCTTCGGGACCGACTTGTGTGCCGTGAGCGACGGCTTCTTTCACTTTCAGAGAAGACCAGGCTTCGGGACGAAGGATGATTTCTGTGACATCTTCCGAGACAAACACGCCGGAAAGTTTGAGTTCTTTCTTTTCGGGTTTCTTGTCTTCTTCTTTTTTGTCTGTTTTTTCGTCGCCCGCTTTCTCGTCGTCTGCCTTCGCCTCTTCGGTTTTGGCAGCAGCGTCGCCGTCTTTCTTCTTTTCCTCTTGAGCCGGCAGTCTCGAAACTGTGAGAAGCAGTGCAATAATTGTCAGTCCGTGAAGACACCAGTTGCGAATCATGAGTCACCTGCCTGTCAAGAAAGGTCTATATCAATTGAATCTTTGGGTGAAAAGTTCCAAAGAGAAACTCCAAGTGTTGAGTTTGACGCATCTTGCCTCAAAAACCAACAACCATTTTATCGATTTAGCGCAGAGTTCCCGGTTTCCGAAATCGTCTCTTTCACCACAGCATCACGACATCGTCGAGAGCTTTGAGATGTTCGTAGATTTCGAGAACCTGATCGCTGTTGTCGACGAACGGCTCCATCGTGACCGAGATATGACGACCGCTGGACGTTTCTCGCGTGGTGTATTCGATATCAATGGCCCGGCCAACGACCGCGCGGGCCGAATTGAGAACCCGTTCGACAAATTCGTTCCTTTGCCAACCGACCACTTTGAACATGAATGTCCCAGGGAAATCGTGCGTGGATTCGAGCAAATTCTGGGCTTGGTCGTGGTTCATGATGGTCTCAATGAATCAAAACAGCGAAAGAAAGCGTGGTTTGTATTCTAGGAAATTATGGGGCACTGAGTGGCGAGTTTTCTGTGTGTCCAGAGAAATTTCTGAGTGTCGGCAATTAACCGCGTCTCGCCATTCGACGTAAATCACTTTCTGACTGACACTTGCATCATCGGACAGGTTCGACGAAACAAAGTGAAAAAGTGCCTTATGACTCTCGAAAGAGGGTGCTATAATGCTTTCAGACATTGCGGGGTTTGAATATTCTGCGATGAAAAACAATTGAATCACCCCGGAACGGGTTTTACACACTTTTTGCGACGACAGGAGAGTTTGAAGATGTCCATTAATGTCACTGAAAAAGCTGTCGGAGAAATCAAGCGCGTTATCAGCGAACAAAACATGGGTGAAAACACGTGTCTGCGAATCGGTGTTGCCGGTGGCGGATGCAGTGGTTTTCAGTATGCACTTGGGTTTGACGAAAAAGTTGATGAAGTGAACGATCTTGTCACCGAACAGCATGGCATCAAAGTGCTGGTCGATAAGAAGAGCGACCTGTTCCTCGACGGAACCGTGATCGACTTCTACGAAGGACTCGAAAAACGTGGATTCACTTTCGAAAACCCGAACGCTGTCAAAAGCTGCGGTTGCGGAAGTAGCTTCTCCGCATAATCGCGTTCTCAACGAACAATGCCGCATCTGTTTTTCAGGTGCGGCTTTTTTTGTGTCTGTGAGAAATGACGCTGTTCATGTTCACCCTCCTGAAATATCTTTGGGCGTTGCCGACGACATCCCTCGGGCTGATGTTGGTGTTGCCGACTTATTTGACGGGAGGACGAGGTCAATGGGTGGAAGGTGTCTTCGAACTGCACGGCGGTATGATCGGCTGGATGCTCACTCGTTTGGTTCCACTGCCGGGCGGTGCATCAGCCATGACACTCGGACACGTTGTCATTGGTCGTAATCTCGATTGTCTCGATCGGACTCGATCTCACGAACGTGTTCACGTCCGACAGGTCGAACGCTGGGGACCGTTTTTTCTCCCCGCTTACTTTGGATATAGTGCCTGGTTGATGTTATGTCGTCGCGATGCGTATCGTGAGAATCCTTTTGAAATAGAAGCGTTCGCCCTCGAAGATTCCACGCAATGCTAACGATCCGGGCCGAGACTTATTTCTCCAGGTCGTTCACTTTCTTGCCAGCTTGATACAGGCTGACTCCTAACAGCAAGGCCAAAATGCCAATCACGCTGCCTAATAACCAGCGATTATTGAGAAGTCTTTTGGTGTCCCATAATCGTTCCAGCGGCGCGACCGACAACTCAAATTCGGGGCCTAGTTCCGCCTCTTTGGGAGAGATCTTTTCAGTCAGCATTCGTTCGAGTGCTGCTGTGTCGTAATTGGGTGCTGCCTCGACATGATCGCCATAATAAAGTTCGTATTGCTCGCCGGCATCCGCCAGAAACAGCAATTGATGCCGAGGACCGGAGGCCGAAAGTCCGTCGACAACTAACGGAGCCGAATCGCGATTCACAATTCTTAATCGATAATTGCGATGTTGTGACTCTGGGAACTCCAGCACGAGCTGTTCTTCCATCTGATCGGCAAACGAAAATTGATAGAGCGTTTGTTGAGCGATTTGTTCCCAGACGACGGTTCCATTTTTCACTTCGGGAACTTCGAGAGAGACATCCCTCGAAAAGTTCTGGCCAGGTGTTTCGAGTGCGAGACGGGTGAGAGGTTGCCGGTCGGACCGAAATTCAATGTGCGTTTCCTGTTCTTCCTCATCCACTTCATTTTTTGTGACCTCAATCATCCAATCGACAAGGACGGGATCGTCGGCATTTTTTTCTCCGAAAACGAGATCAATTTCAATCGTTCAATTTTGAACGGACGACGATTGAGAATCACACGCTCTTCCTGTGAAGGCTCTTGATCGGTATTCAATTTGCGAGTCAACTCCAACAGCTGTGACTCCTGTTCATCGGTGGGGTTTTCGATTAATAACCGAAACTCACGAAACGTGGACACGGGAAGATCAATGGCTGTCTGGCGAACATTCATAAAACGCGAGTAATCAAAGATGACACTCTCAGAGAGAAGTTGTTCGTCATCAGGACTGATTCCGTAGACGCGAACTCGTTTCTTGAAGTTATCGAGCGGCGTCACAAACTCGATCTGTTCGGGGATATGTTGCTGTTCGGTCAATTTGAAACTTAGAGAAAGCTGATCGTCACCCGGTTCCAGCGTGACGTTTTCAGCCATGTCGATCTGTCGGATTCGTTTTGTTTTGGCCTTGGACTCCAATCGTCTCAGATAGGAAACCGACTCGCCATGCGAATCCAGAATCCGCAGATCGGCACCGTTCGGTTTCGACTTCGCATACACCTCGGCATCAATCGGAACAGCGACCAGTACATCGGTCGCTCCACCGGGAAGTTCCAGCGTGATTGGTTTCTTCCAACTGGGCGGCAACGCCGCGAAAGTCGAGGAGACGAAACTTCCCAAGATCAGCAGACAGATCGAAGCGTGATATTTCATGATTCTTTCTCATCCTCGGGCGTTGCAGGTTCGTCCTCGATGGCAAATCGGTCCTGAAATTTCAGGTACGCGAAGGATCCCGCTAGCACCATGATACCAAGCACAATAAAGGCAACAATGCGATAGATTTGATCGAGAGTCGCCAAATCGACAAAGAAGATTTTCCAGGCGACAACCCCAAACAACGACAGCCCGAGGTAGCGGGTGATCTTCAAGTTCTTGCGAATCCCGACCAGAATCATCGTCAAGGCATAGGCCGTCCACAAGATCGTAATGCCACCCGCTCGCAAGCCGGGAATAAAGTAATTCAGGAAGGTATTCAGTTCCAAAGTGGTGGAGAGGAAGACAACAATGATCCCCGAAATGCCCAAAACTTTGCCCAGTTTGATTTCGTCGTCTTTTTCGTTTCTTCCCAAGATCGCATATCCGAAGAAGAGAAACGCGATCACGACACCAAAATCAAGCAGCCTCAAACTGGCATCAAAGAATGAATAGACGCCGTCATAGACAAAGCGATGCAATTCCCACGAAGGCAAATCCCAGGCGATCAGTTTGAACAACACCGCCGTGATCCCCAGCCCGAAGAACATCAATGCTGTCGGGCTGGCGGTTCGTCGATAATCCCACAATAACGCACCACAGGCGACAATCCACAATAAAGTGAGTGATGGCAGTCGCAACGGTGCGAATAGATAACCGACTGTCGCATTAAATTCGAGATGCAGGAAGAGCAGTAGAGTGCCAAGCACGGCAGCCAGAAACAGCCTCATCATGCCAACGCGGGGTAATACTTCGGGAACATCATTTTCAGGAGTCTCTTGATCATCGCCGATGGCCTGTTGAGACTTCAGTAAGTACCATGCACCGCCAAGAGAAAGCACCGGGACACCGAAGATCGCCAGTCGTTCCAGCAACATCGACAGATAGACGGACAGGCTCAGGTCGGCATCAATCATATTTCTGCCGTAGTGAGAGGGTAAGTCGAACAATGCAAAACGGAACAGCACAATGAAGTACAACAGATAAGAGGTCTGACGCAAAAAACGGCTTTCGATCTTGCCGGCAATCCACAACAGGACCAATGCCTGCACCGACCAACTGACGGTAATCCATTCTGACGAGAGTAACAGCGGAAACGTGATGGCCAGGAACAAAGACGCCAAACCGATGAAACTGATCATCAACTCGCGATCAAGCACCTTTTTCACCAGGCAATACCAAACGTGCAGGGTATAGAATGCAGAGAGTCCCAACGTGACGGCGGCAATCCATTCATGATCGAAACTGCGATGAATGAGATCGTAACTGAATCCGTAAAAGATCCCGGCATTCAGGAAAAGCATGATCACATCGAGCAAGTTCGACTTCTGTTTTGTGCGCAAGTTGTAGAGAAACACCATCGTCGAATAGGTGACGAAATAACCGATCAAGAAAGGCATCACTTCCCAGAAGTGTACCGCCGGGTCGTAGTTTCTCAATGCGTAGCCGACGAGAGAATAATTACAGACCAGCGACAGATAATGCAGTAACGGCCACCGCTTGTAGCTGCACATCCACAACACACCGATGCCGAGAATTGCGAAATAACCGAACAGACCGAGATAAGTCGCCGATGCAGTCGAGATCATGAGCGGAGTGCCGTATCCTCCCAATACTCCCAACACGGCGACCAGTTTGGCATCAAAGCGAATGGAAATTCCACCGGCGAGGACGGTAATCAAACCCATCCAGATGAAGGCAAAATTGGGTGTAACGAGTTCATAAAAGTTGGTCGAAGCGAACGCGGCAAAGTAGAGCGTCGAGATCCCCGTCCCCATCAAACCGTACCCCAGGAGTCGATACTTGCCGGGGGTGAGTCGTACTCCCCCCACCAAGACTCCCAACCCGGCAATAGTCGCCAAGCCGACTCTCGCTGCCGGACTGATCAAATCATTCTCGATGGAGTAATTCAAAAAGAAGCCGACTCCCACAACCAGCAGCAACACACCAAGACGCAACAACCACTGACTGGCGATAGCAAATTCCATCGAGACATTGGTCGGTCGGTGTTCTTCCCCGACGATGATCCAGTTCCAGATCTTGTTCAGGACATCCTGAGCGGCTTGTTCAAATTTGCTCGGCTCGCTGGCACTCGGTTTTCTTTCCAGACGAGCGATGGATTTGGGCAACGGTCCTGCCGATTTCACATCGCTGGGACGTTGCGCGGCCCTTGAACTCGCCGGTGTGACAGGCTGGTTTGTCTGCGAACCTTGAGAAACTGAATCACTCTCAAAGATTGGTTCCTCTGCTTCTGTTGGCTGTCGTTCCGATTGTTTTTTCTCTTCGAGAGAATCCATCAAATCGCCGAGTGATTCCGCTTTTTTCTCTGTGGATTCGGGCCTGTCAGCAGAAGTCTTGAGGCTTGGTGTGGTTTCTTCTTCCGGCTCAGTTTTTTGCTTCGCTTCGAGTTCTTCATGAAGAAACTTGAGTTTCTTTTGTGTGATCAAGTCGTTCGATTGCCAATCGGACCGAAAATCTCCCACCGCTTTTTGGAGCTGCAAAATGAGGAGTAACGTCACCAGCACGATGATAAAACTGATAAAGATGAGGAATTCCATAACAGTACCGCCTGTCAGCAGTGGAGAAAGAGGTCTCCTTCATCAGGCGGCATGGAGGGCAGTTTGTCACGCAGAAAGTTTGCGATTTTTGAGAAAATAAGAGTAGGCACAAAAAATAGCGCCATTGGAGTATCAATCAGTCACTGACCTCGAAATTGTTGTAGTAAAGGCCCTCTATCCTTTAGAATTTAAGGCGAGAAATGTGCAATTCGTATGGCTATTCCTTTCTAACGCTGAATTGACTCCAATGCCCACAATTTATCGAATTACTACCGATGAAGATGATGAAGAAGAGAAAGCCTCTTTACCAACGGGTGCTGCGGGTGCGGTGATCATGGATGGAGAGCAAGGTGGTCAGTTTGTCTCCTGCCATTTGGCATTGAGAAAGGCAGGAGAATGGATCCCCATCAGGCATCCGATTGAAGACAGTGATTTAGAGGCGAATGGTGAGACCTTTTCCGGTGCCAAGCAAAAAGGAATTTTGTGGCAAAAAGAGCCTTTTCTTTGCCTGCATTGTGGAGAACATTTCTATCAGCCGCAAATTCAAGCCCATGTGCCTTTTCGATTTTTGATACCACCGATCGTAGGCTTGGTTGTGATTATAGTCTTCAGACTGATACTGAATACCACATGGAGCTACACACTTCTGACCGGTTTTTTCTCCGTGATCGTTTCAATAGCCTTGATGGAACTCATGGCTCGTATCGTGGCGAAAGCAAAACTAAGTGATGAAGAAAGGCAATTGACTCTCACCAAGTGTGACAAGTGTGGAGCTCATCAACTGAAATCGATTGAATCAGTATGTGGAAAAACAATTAGACTGCGAACTGGGAAGAACGCCAGAGTATCCAGAGCCGGAATCTCATAATTCTGTCTAAATCATCTCCAGCTGTCAGAATCACGATTTCACTCGCTGGTATCGTCGCTGGCCTATTACATCGTGGCATCAATCTTTGATAACACCACACAAAAAAAGCCTCGTGGAGTCGAGCTCCACGAGGCTTGAAATTTTGCTAATTGACACGAGTTGACCTAGTAAAGGTCTTCGTCGTGACTGTGCTTCTTGCCTTTCTCGGGCTTGTCGGCAATCAACGCGTCGCTGGTGAGCAGCAATGTTGAAACCGATGCCGAGTTTTGCAACGCGGAACGAGTCACTTTGGTCGGGTCAATAATTCCCGCTTTGACCATATCTTCGTACTTGCCAGTGGCAGCGTTGTAGCCCTGGTTTCCTTCGAGTTCGGAAACTTTTTCACAGACCACAGCGCCATCGATACCGGCGTTGTTGGAGATTTGAGTCAAAGGAGCTTTACAGGCTCGCAGAATGATGTCGTAACCGACTTTCTGTTCGTGCGAAAGACCTTTGGAACTGACCGCTTTGGAAGCTCGCAGCAATGCGACACCACCACCGGGAAGAATTCCTTCTTCGACGGCGGCACGAGTTGCATAGAGGGCGTCTTCGACGCGGGCTTTCTTCTCTTTCATTTCCGATTCGGTCGCCGCACCGACATTCACTTGAGCCACACCACCGGAGAGTTTCGCGATTCGCTCTTCGAGCTTTTCGCGATCGTAATCACTGGTGGAGTTTTCAAGCTCACGACGAATCTGATCAATGCGTGCTTTGAGGTCGGCTGTCTTACCGCCACCTTCGATGATGGTAGTGTTGTCTTTGTCGATGACAACCTTCTTGGCAACACCAAGATCAGACAGTTGCAGATTTTCGAGTTGAATACCGAGGTCTTCGAAGATGGCTGTTCCACCGACCATTGTGGCAATGTCTTGCAACATGGCTTTACGACGATCGCCGTAACCGGGAGCTTTGACAGCCACAATTTTGAAGGTCCCACGGAGTTTGTTAATGACGAGAGTTGAGAGGGCTTCCCCTTCAACATCTTCGGCGATAATGATCAATGGTTTGCCAGCGTTGACCACTTTTTCGAGGATTGGCACCAGGTCTTTGACGTTGGTGACTTTCTTCTCGTGAATCAGGACAAACGCGTCTTCCATCACACATTCCATCGATTGTGGATCGGTGACGAAGTATGGCGACAAATAACCTTTGTCGAACTGCATCCCTTCGACCACTTCGAAGTCCGTGTGCAGGCTTTTGCCTTCTTCGACGGTGATGACGCCGTCTTTACCAACTTTATCCATTGCTTCCGCGAGGATTTCACCAATTTCGCTATCACCGTTAGCAGCCACGGTTCCGACCTGAGAAATGGCTTTCTTTGTTTTGCATGGAATCGCCATGCTGTGCAGTTCGGCCGTAATGTCGGCAACAGCCCGGTCCATTCCCTGTTTCATTTCGATCGGACTGACGCCGGCAACAACGGCTTTGAGGCCTTCGTTGTAAATGGCTTCAGCCATGATGGTGGCGGTGGTTGTTCCGTCACCGGCAATGTCGGAAGTCTTGCTGGCGACTTCTTTGACCATTCGAGCGCCCATGTCTTCAAACTTGTCGGGAAGTTCGATTTCACGAGCCACAGTCACGCCGTCTTTGGTGACGGTTGGTGATCCGAAGCTTTTCTCCAAAATAACATTACGACCGCGGGGGCCGAGGGTCACTTTGACGGCTTTGGCGAGCTTACTCACTCCACGCCGCATCGCTTCCTGGGCTTCCTGATCGAAGGCAATCATCTTCGCACCCATGGTGTCGTTCTCCTGTTCGCTTTCGCGATCTATTGAAAGATAGTTTTTGTAGGTAATGTGACGCCGAACGAATTCGGCAGTCGTATGATTCAAATATTATGAGCAGATAGCGAGAATGTCGCTTTCACGAAGCAGCAGATAATCATTATCGCCGACCTTCATCTCTTCGCCCGCATAAGACGAGAAAATGACTTCGTCGCCAGCTTTGACAGTCAATGCGATGCGTTCCCCTTTGTTATTGACGGGGCCTTCGCCGACCGAAATCACGGTTCCGCGTTGCGGTTTGTCTTGTGAGCTGTCAGGAAGAACGATGCCTCCTGCTGTGGTCGCTTCCGCTTCGGCACGTTGCAAAACAACACGGTCGCCGAGAGGGACCAATTGAGGACCGGATTTGGACTTCTTCTTAGCCATTCGGATGTACTCCTGAGTCGCTGGTTCTATGAATGATAATATGACGCCTGCGCGTCGGTCAGTCAGTTTCTGCCAATCTGGACGTTGCCCGGTCTGCCCGCGCAACGAGTAGTGAGTACTTACTATGCGAACTGCGTACCAAACTTTCCGAGAATCGTAATATGTTTCATCATATAGACTTACAGAAGAAGGCCTTTACCAGTGACTGCCAGTATCACCTTTTTACCGGGAGATCCGAGAGATTGCCCGCTGCCAATGTGGCAGAAGTCGCAAAGTGATTCCTCTGACAAAATCGGAAGTGCCAGGCTTGGAACAATCAAAGCTTGCATCGGCCCGAGTCAGTATCAAAACATTGACATGACGAGAGTACGAAACTCAGCCGGAGGCATCTCACCCTGTCCAGGAAATCGAATCCATGGAATTTCTGATCCCGATTCTGATCATTTTCTGTCTCATTGTGCTTGAGTATCCTGACATCTTTACCAAATTCGGGGAGTGGTTTGCTTCTGAAAAGACACCTCTATCCATTCACACGGCATACATCGTGATTTTGATTTTACTTCCGCTGGTGATTTTCGCGGCCATTCTTTATTTCCAATCATGATATCTTATTGACATGAATGACTCCTCGCCGCAGACACCAGACTCATCCCCAAAGAAACGAATGCCGATCTGGAAACGGATTGTTCGTTCGACAATTCTCTGTTACGTCTTGTTGTTGCTGATCTTGATCGTCTTCCAAAGAGAGCTGATTTATCACCCGTCGAAGAACGAGAATCTCTCGTCCCCCGATGCGCTGGGTGTTCCAGTTCAAGTCCATCATTTCGAGTTCACGGCAGCCGATGAAACGATTCTTCATGGTTGGCACTATCCGCGTGCCGGGTCGGAAAATCAGTTTCAACCCGACGACCTTTCGGAGTCGCCCCGCGTCGTGCTGTATTTTCCGGGGAACGCAGGGAATCGCTCTTATCGGGTGACGCCGTGTGAGATGCTGGCCAATTATGGCTGTGATGTGTTGATTGCCGACTATCGAGGGTACGGCGACAATCCGGGCTCTCCCGATGAAGAAACATTGCTCGGCGACGCACGGTCTCTCTGGGATCATGCCACCGGAGAAATGAAAGTCCCTCATAATCGTATCGTCTTGTTCGGCGAATCACTGGGGGGAGGACTTGCGGTTCGGTTGGCTGCCGAACAATCTCGCAACTCAACACCTCCAGCGGGCCTGATCATTCAATCGAGTTTTAATTCACTGGCCGATGTGGCGCAAAAACATTATCCGTTCGTGCCCGCCAAATGGTTGTTGCGAGATCAATACAAATCTGCTGCTGAGATGGGCGATCTCGACTGTCGTTACATGCACTTTCATGGCGACAAGGATGAAGTGGTCCCTTATGAATGCGGTCGAGCACTCTTTGACGCGGCACCTGACGACATCGATAAACAGTTTGTCACGTTGGAAAACGCCGGGCATAACGATCTGTATGCAGAGCCTCGAAACTTTGTACCGTTCTCACGGGCGCTGAAAGCATGGCTGGATAAGCCGACGCAGGAATGAATGAGAGCTCACGCGCCGCTGCGTAAGACAGAATAAATAAAATCGCGCAGAGACGCAGTGGCGCAGAGGGGATGTCCTTATTGATCTTCGCGCATTTGATTGACAAGTCGAGTGACGCCATTTTTCATGAGTTCAGCTCCGAAGTTCATTAAATATCCCAAGCGAATGTCGAGTAATTTCAGATAAGTTAACACCTGCTTCGCGTGAACACGGCTGACCGATTCAATCGATTTCAATTCAACAAGCACTTGCTTCTCCACGATTAAATCAGCTCGAAATCCCTCTTCAAATATGAGTCCTTTATATCTGATGGGGATCGCAACCTGCCGATTCACTTCAAACCCTTTACGTTTTAGTTCCTGTTCAAGGATGACTTCGTAAACCGATTCCAAAAGCCCCGGGCCTAAGTCTCGATGAATATCGATTGCACTCTTGAGTATTTCAGTTCCAATTTCATTTTCATTCATGATCAACACCCTTTTTTAGATATATCCTTATGTATACTATTTGGGAGTGTGGATCAATTCCATACAAAAATGATTGGCAGATTTACTAACAGTTAATCATGTATCTTCCCGTCTCTCTGCGCCTCAGCGTCTCTGCGCGAGACTTCTGAAAACTGATTCTCGATCAATTGCCGGATGTCGGCGAGAGTTGATCTTCTTTCTTGGGTTCGGGGAGAGGTTCGATGTTCACCGCTTTGAGAACTCGCTCGGCCATGACACACTTGCGTCCTAAAATACGCGCTTGCAAACGGAAGAAACGATCCAGAAGTCGATCTGCCGCGGCGTAAACTTCGCCGGGACTTTGCGGGTCCGGGAAATCTGCCATCAAAAACATCCCCAACTTCATATCGGCTTGTGCGTGATCGAACGGATAATCGACATGGCTGACCGCATCGTGAACTGATTTGATTTGTTCGGTCATCGATTTCATAATGGCCAACATGGTATTGACCAGAACTTGACTGGGATCTTGATCGAGTTGAGCCATTAACGCGTTGAGCGAAGCATACTTGTATCGTAAGTCGTCCACCGTCCCCAATCGTCGGTACAAGGCTTGACGGGTGGCATTGAGATTTTCGAGTTCGTCAATCCAGTCATCAGCATCTTCAATGCGACCTGCGATATCAGGATGGCCGAGTGCTTGAATGGCCAGTTCGATCATGGTCTGGACGGCTCGATCAAACTCTTGCATCGTTTGTCGGATGGTCGCTTGTTGCCGAGTGATATTGTCCCTCTGATTGGAGATCCGTTGTCGGGTCGTCAGGTTCTTGGAGAAGAGATCTTTGGCAAACGAAAATTCAGCCCGTTTGAGCCATTCGGCCTGATGAGTTTCGAGTAGCCAATCATCGGTCTCGTGTAATCGATTGAGGACAGCACCATATGGTTTCGCGAGATTCATCACCTGCTTTTTCAAATGCATCAGTTTCTTGCGGATGATCATCGCTTCGACTTTGGTCACATCGGGAATATTCAAATCGGCTTCTCGATATCCAAAGAAGGAATAATTGCCTTGTAAAAATCGATGCAGCGCCTGAAAACTCTCTTGTTCACTTTGTTGACGCTCGGCCATATGCTCGAAGGGATGTACCATCTCGCTACGAAATCGATCGCCGAGGGCTTGTTGATAAAAATCTTTGGTGACAACGTGACACAACCGTTCAAACTGCGTTGATAAAATTGATGCCGGCGCATGGACTCGACAAATCCCGCGCGTTCTCTCGCGCATTGCGGCATTGATACGCTGTTGATCGGTGGGGTGAGTATCAAACCAATGTGCAGAACGCGAGTCGAGTAATTCGCAGATTTTTGCCTGCTGCTCTCGTGTGAAATTGGACATATTGTGAGCCACCAGTTGGGGAAAATTATCAACCAGTCGATCTTCTTCGATAAACGTCCCCAAATCTCCGATTGCACGTTCATAGGCAACACTCAACAAACCAATTCGACGCGAGGTGGTCGCGAATGTGTTACTACCAAAATACCGTGTTTCGTATTGATCGGCATCATATTCCATCTGCCTGAGCATCATACCGCTGACTGCATTTCCCACCATCATCAGGCACCACAATATTCCACGAGTGACTTTCAGGGAAAGTTGAATCATCAAATTCAACACCCATGAAATTCGCCCCCACTGTTCCACTCGGCGATCCCATTGATCGCGTTCATAGACAACTCGGGTAAACCAATGACTGATCAGTCGGACGAGATAAGTAAGACGCATACCGGCGCTTTGTGAGAAGTGATCGAACTCGTGAGCCAGCACTCCCCCAAATTGCCGCAACGACAACCCGGCCATTAACGGCATCCCGATTGTCAAAGAGACCTCTTTGCTGAACAAACTCCAGAACCCGTGGTGTAAAGATGCCGACGCATTCACATCACAATTGACCATGATGGAAGTTGGCCGTGGTGCGCCGACCGCATCGCATAGCTTCTCCACAAAGAGGAACAGCAACGGATCCTGATTCCGTTTGAGCGTGCGGGTGGGGCTGCGTTGAACCGGTTTTGAAACGATCGGTTTAATCATGAACAGCAACAAAATTGGTCCGACGATCATCGGAAAGACAAACGCGACTAAACCCCAAAGACCACCCGGCGTTGCCAGCAACCACAAATTTTGAGTGACGTGATAAACCACTGCACCCGCCACACCGACGATCATGCCGAGATACACCAGAAACAGAAACAACATCACAACAGTAATCACAATGATGCCGAGCTTATAGCCGAGACTCTGAGTGACCGGCTCGACGGGAGTTTTCAATAATTCAATGAGCGCACCGGCACGTTCCTTGGGAGGAAGCGACTCCAGATCAAGCTCTTCCTATGGGGAATCGGTCTCTACATTCGTCATTCATTTTACCTGGAGGGGGGGGGCACTCGGTTTCATGAACTGCTTCACGATGTTCGGTTGCTACTCTGATCCGCCAGGGAATAAGTTGCAAGTAAATTTCTCCTGACAAAATTTATCGATTCAGTTTGCGACCTTGACAACACAGCAGGTAGAGTGAGTTGAAAAGATCATTCACTGCTTCTTCTTATTATTGAGTATTTTCTATGCGACTCATTCCCCTTGTCTGTTTGACGTTTTTCCTGATTCCCTCCACATTGGTGAAAGCTGACGACGAGCTTCTCAGGCAGGACAATCTTGTCGCCTGGTGCATCGTCCCTTTCGATGCCTCCAAACGTGGACCGGAAGAACGAGCCCTCATGCTGAAAGAACTCGATCTCACGAAATGTGCTTACGACTGGCGAGCCGAACATGTCCCGACGTTTGAAGCAGAAATTTTGGCCTACAAAAAGCATGGCATCGACTTTTTTGCCTTTTGGGGTGTTCACGAGGATGCGTTCAAGCTGTTCGAGAAACACAATATTCATCCGCAGATCTGGACGATGATCCCTGCTCCCAAAGGGCCATCACAGAAGGAGAAAGTGGCACAGGCGGTGGAAGCCCTCAAGCCATTGGCAGAACGGACACAGAAAATCGGTTGTCAGTTTAGTCTCTACAATCACGGTGGTTGGCAGGGTGAACCGGCCAACATGGTTGCAGTCTGCCGAGGACTTCGCGAAGCGGGATACGATCATGTCGGCATCGTTTACAATTTCCATCACGGCCACGAGTTCATCGATGATTGGTCCAAATATTTCAGATTGATGAATCCTTATTTGCATTGTCTCAACATCAACGGCATGAACGATAACGCCCAGCCGAAAATCCTGAAACTGGGAGACGGACAACACGAACTCGACATGCTGCGTGTTGTTCAAGAGAGCGGATACGACGGACCGATTGGTATCCTCGACCATCAGGGAAACCGCGACACAAAAGAAGTTCTGCAAGAAAACCTGGAAGGTGTGAAAAGACTCCGCTCACAACTCACAACGGATCGTGAGAAAGAAACATCCGGCGTTAAAAAAAAACGCCCCTGAATCCTGAGTTCTCTGCAGAATTCGTCAAACAGACTGCTGACGACACTCTGAGAGCCGGAATTCTCGAACGAGGAGCGGCCGTTTTCACCAGCCCCAAGTTTGCCTGCATTTCCTGTCACAAAGTAGGCAACAATGGCGGCATCGTCGGCCCCGATCTCTCCAAGATTGGGAAGGACCGCACACTTCCGCAGTTGGTTGAATCACTTTTCTGGCCGAAACGGGAAGTGAAACCCGAATACGAAGCGTGGCAGGTGGTGACATCGGCGGGCAAAGTTCATCGCGGCTATCGGGTCGAATCGAATGACCGGCACGTCGTCCTTCTCGATCCTGCCAAGAATGAAACATACGCAACGAAGAGAGATGAAGTCGAAGACGAAATCAAAGCGGGCACGTTGATGCCCGATGGTCTCACCGCTGCCATGACACGACAACAACAACTGGATGTATTGCGGTTTCTTGCCGCGTTGGGAAGACAAATCAATCCGCTCTCTGCCGAGTGGAAAACGGCTCTCGCCCACACACACAATCATGCACCCGCCAAGTTCGACTGGACGCGCGAGCCATTGAATCCTGAAGAGTGGCCCTCTTATCGTCATCCCGTCAACCAGCATCGCGTTTATGATTTCTTCACCAAGCAAGCAGAACATTTCAAACAGCAAGTGAAACAAAACCCGGTCGCGCTACCTCCCCTGCTCTCTGCTCATCCGGGACTCGACGGCGGAGAATTCGGACATTGGGGAACTCAGAAAGAACAGGATTGGGCCGATGACCGTTGGAACGAGACCGATCTCGGCAATCTGCAATGTGGAATCTTTCGCGGAGCGGGAGTCACTGTCCCTCGGGCTGTCTGCGTTCGAGTGGGAGAGAATCAGGAACTCTCAGCCTGCTTCAATCCGGACACACTGACTTACGATGCCGTCTGGAAAGGCGGGTTCTTGAAGTTCTCCACCGTGCGACACGGATTCATGCACGGCGTGTTGATGGACGGTGAACTGGTCTCCAAACGAGTGAGCGAACCGCCGCAAGAACCGGTTCACTATCACGGATTTTATCGGCACGGGAATCGGATTGTCTTTGCTTATCGAATCGGAGAGACAGAGTATCTCGATTCGCCCTGGGTCGAAGAAGGACAATTTGTGCGCATCGTCGCACCTCGTGACGAACATCCGTTACGCCATTTGATCAAAGGAAGTGTGCGTCAATGGCCCGAACAACTTGTGACAAAGATTACTCCCGGTCATGGAACTCCGTTTGCCATCGACACCATTGAACTCCCCCTCGATAATCCCTGGAAAGCGCAACTCTTTTGTGGAGGTCACGATTTTCTCTCCGATGGATCGGCACTTGTCTGCACCATCCAAGGAGATGTCTGGAAAGTGACCGGGCTCGATGGTCCCGTCGATCAACCGGGAGAAGCGACTTGGACTCGCTTTGCAGCGGGGTTAAATCATGCCTTGGGACTCGTCGTCCATAATGATGAAGTCTACGTGCAATGTCGCAATCAACTGGTGAGACTTCACGATCTCAACAATGATGGTGAAGCCGACTTCTACGAATGTTTCAGTAAAGCATTCATCACCTCTCCGGCGGGACACGATTTTATTTGTGGATTGGAAAGGGATAAAGACGGCTATTTCTACACGGCTTCCGGGAATCAGGGACTTGTCAGAATTTCTCCCGATGGCCGTCAGTCTGACGTGATCGCGACCGGGTTCCGCAATCCCGATGGACTGGGACTGTTACCAGAAGGAACGGTGACCGTTCCCTGCTCGGAAGGGGAATGGACACCTGCCTCGATGATCTGTGCCGTCAAACCGAATCAGAAAACGATTCCTCACTTTGGCTATCGCGGCTTGAAAAATGATCGCCCTCCCGCCTTGCCGATGGTTTATCTTCCGCGAGGTCTCGATAACTCCAGCGGCGGGCAAACCTATGTCGACAGTCCACAATGGGGACCACTCAATGGACAACTGCTGCACTTTTCGTTCGGCATGGGGCGGCAGTTTCTCATCTTGAGAGACGAAGTTGACGGACAACCTCAAGGAGCCGTCGTGCCGTTGCCGGGAGAGTTTCGCTCGGGCGCACACCGTGGTCGGTTCCGCAAGCAGGATGGTCATCTCTATGTCACCGGTATGGATGGCTGGGTGTCGTTCACTCCCGATGACGGCTGCTTTCAGCGGGTCCGCTACACAGGGAAAAACGCTCAATTGCCGGTCGGAGTTCGTGTTCACGAAAATGGTATCCTGATCGAGTTTTCGGAACCGCTGGATCCCTCCATCGTCAGAGATCCTCGGAACCACTTCGCTCAAGCGTGGAACTATCGGTTCTCTCCCGGCTATGGTTCGCCCGAACTCTCTCCCAGTCATCCCAACACGCCGGGACATGATCCGCTGTGGATCCAATCAGCAAGTCTTACTAATCATTCTCGAGCCTTGTTTCTGGAACTTCCCGATCTGCAACCGGTCAGCCAGCTTCATTTGAATGTGAAGGTCAACGAAAGCCCCGCGATTGATCTGTTCTTGACGGTGCATCAATTGGGACCAGAGTTTACGCATTATAAGGATTACATTTACCGCGAAAAAACACGGCTACCACATCCGATCTTGTCTGACTTGTCACTCATCAAAAACCGTGTTCCCAACGAATGGCAGAAACCGATAGACGGAGCACGCGAGATCAAACTGAAAACCGCCACCAACCTGAGCTACGAACAAAAGACAATCACCGTCAAAGCGGGAGAGCCGATCAAATTTGTTCTCGTAAATCCCGATGTCGTCCCCCACAACTGGGTGCTGATCAAACCGGGACAACTGGCAACCGTCGGCGACATCGCCAACAAGCAAATTGCCGACCCGGAATCGGCTGCACGACAATACATCCCGGTGAGTGACGACATTTTGGCGGCGACCGATATTGTTATGCCGAGCGCTGAGTATTCGATCTTCTTCACCGCTCCCGAGACACCCGGACGGTATCCGTACCTGTGTACGTTCCCCGGTCACTGGATGGTGATGAACGGCGAACTAATCGTGGAGTGATCAGAACTAACTTCTTAAAAACGTCTCACGCAGCGACGCGGCGTGGTTAAGAACCTAAGCTTCAGCTCTGTAGGTCAGGCTGTGCCTGACGCTAATACGGTTGGAGCGGATGTCCTATTTCGAATACGATGGAAGATTATTCGGACGTTCTTCCACGCTTTGAATCTTTCTCAGGGCCTTGTCAGGCACAGCCTGACCTACTGAACTGTTTGATCTACATCTGCTCTTCACCCCAGAGCTTGCACAGTTCGATGACGACTTTCAGGCCCGCTTCCAGCTCTTCCTGGCTTGTCCACTCTAATGGGCAATGCGGATTATGTTGTCCGCTGGAGATATTGGGAGTCGGCAAACCGGCGGCTGTTAAAAGTGATCCATCGGTTCCTCCTCGAATCACTTCCAGGCGTGGTTCGAGGCCGGCAGCTTTGGTGGCGGCGATCGCTTTTTCGATGGCTCGTGGTTCTTTCATCAAGCCGTCCCGCATATTGCGATACTGATGTTTGATCTCGATCTGGATGTTGGCTTGAGGATATTCCTTCCGCAGTGGCTCGGCAATTTGTTCGAGGAGTTCGGCTTGCTTGATCAAGTTTTCGGTTTCAAAGTCTCGCAGGATCAGTCGAGCGAAGGCTTTCGCCACTCCCCCTTCGACATGATAGGGGTGGATGAATCCGTCGCGTCCTTCGGAAACTTCGGGAGCAAGTTCGTCACGCGGCAACTCAGCCAGAAATCGGCCGAGAATACGAATCGCGTTGATCATCGCATCTTTTCCAACCGATGGATGAGTATTGATGCCGTTGACGGTCACCACGGCTTGGTCGGCGGAGAAAGTTTCGCTGTCCACACGACCTCTACCGTCACTGTCGAGCGTATAACCACAGACCGCACCGACTTCATTGAGGTCGAGATGTTCGATTCCTCGTCCGATCTCTTCGTCGCAGGTGAAGACCAATCGTATTGGTCCATGTGGAATCTCAGGATTTTCGCCGAGATATTCGGCCAACGCCAGCATGATGGCCACACCCGACTTGTCATCCGATCCCAATAACGTCGTGCCATCTGTGGTGATGACGGTGCCGCCGACGAGATCTTTTAAATCAGGGTTTTCATCAACACGAATCACTTTCTCGGGGTCAGCGGGGAGGACAATGTCTTCGCCGTTGTAGTTCTCGTGCAATATTGGATTAACGTTCGCTCCAGAACATTCGGGAGAGGTATCGACGTGGGCAACGAGTGCGATGGTCGGTGCTTCGTGTTCGACATTAGAGGGAATGGTTGCCAGAACCGTCCCGACGCTGCTCATTGAAATATCATCGAGATTCAGTTCTCGGCACTCTTCGACCAAGAGCCGACAAAGGTCGAGTTGCTTTTCGGTACTGGGTGAAGAAGAGCTTGTTTCATCGGACTGAGTATCGATGCGGACGTAACGTAAAAATCGTTCCAAAACTGAAGACACGTTGAGACTCCCTGTTTCCGCAAACCCGAAAGATGAATCGATCAAATCCACAATGCGGCTTCTGCCGTGATGCCGGGACCGAACCCGAGCATCACGCACGGCGTCTCGGACTTCATTTCCTGCAACCTCTGCAAGATAAACAAGACAGTCGGCGATGACATGTTTCCGCACTCGTCCAGAATACCACGTGAAGCAGCCAACTGCGAATCGGTCAGCTCCAGGGATTCCTGACAGGCATCCAGAATTCGAGGGCCTCCCGGATGAACGGCCCACGATTGTACGTCTTCAATCGCAACGCCCTGCTCTCCGAGCCAATCCTCCAGCCAAGGTCGTAGCTCCCGCTTTATCAAGCCGGGGAGTTGAGAGGAAAGACTCATCTGAAATCCGTGATCTCCAATCTTCCAACTCATCAAGTCTTCCGAGTCAGGAAAGACGTGCGAATGATTGGCACGAAGAAGGCAATCCCCCGGCGTGGATTCCAATAGGTCTCGTGCTCGAACCACAACAGCAGCACATCCATCGGCAAACAGAGAATTGGCGACGACTTGTTCGTTATTCCAACCATATTGTTGATGAAGAGAGCAGAGTTCTGTGGCACATAGCAACACACACGCATCGGGATCAGAATCGAGGAAAGATTTCATCACACGCAACCCGTTTAATGCACCATGACATCCCATGAAGCCAAGATGGGTACGTCCGAGATTACGATTTAATCCAAGATCGTTAATCAAGCCGATATCAAAACCGGGGGCCGCAAAACCGGTGCAACTGATCGTAATCAAGTGAGTCACTTCATCGGGGGAGATGTCGGCTTGTTCCAAGCTGGCCGATGCGGTCAGGCAAGCCAGTTCGCGGGCCTCAACTTCGTAGACTTTCATTCTCTCCGAAATGGAAGGGCCACCATCCGTCACGGTTTCAGAGGGAGGATAGAAGGTTTGTCGTGCTGGCTTGACGCCGGATGAAGATTTCACCACCACGCTATATCGTCGCGAAACTCCCGCGCGTCGATAGAGCACCGGAATCAACCGCCGCTTTTCAATCGATTCGTCGACAATCTGCATCGCCATCTCGGTCGCATCACCTTGATCAATGTGATGCTGAGGGAGCCCGGTTGCCAGACTGCGAAGATACGGTGATTGACTGAGCATCGTTAATGTTTGACGGGGACTGACTTGACTCATATAGCTGGCTCACAATCCAGCCGGGAACTGACGGGACAATTCGCCCCAACACCATTCCGACTGACACAAGTTTTGGTTTACGTAAAAACGATGCGAGACGACGACACCAAACATGCCGCTCGGCTCTTAACTTCTCAACGGTTCGCGTCCAGGAAGCTTCGTAGGCAGTTTCTGGAAGAGTTGGAGTCAGCAATAATTCGGCAGCCGAGTATCCCATCTCCACCGCCCATGCCATCCCCTCACCGGTAAACGGCTCAACGTATCCGGTGGCGTCACCCAAGAGCAAAACAGATCCCGCCGCAAATCGGGACCGATGTCGCGATAAAAGTGGAGCTCCATGCCACTGAGCGTCCTGAAATCCCACCGGAACAGGACTTCCCGCTTCCTCCAATATCATCGTCAATAGCTCTCCATTAGACGAAGCATGTTTGCGGGCTTGGGGTGAAATCGCCGAAGAATAATTGATGGCCCCATCTTCTAAAACGACACTACCGACATAACCGGTTTTACCGGTTGCCATTTCAATGGTTCCCGGATCGATTCCCGGATTCGTCTCTGCCGGAAGATGTGCGCTAATCCCTAAATAAGAATTCTCTTCAACCGTCGTCGAGAACTCGTCGCGGTCTTTCAAAGACGATCCCGATAGTCCATCAGCAACCAGAATCACCGCGGCTTCCACGACTTGAACGGCTCCCTCTTCGTCAGTTAATTCTACCCGATTCATGGGGGACTCATCGGCACACGGCAAAACCAACGCAGAAACATTGTCACGAAACTCGGCACCCGCTTCGATAGCAGCATCAACCAGGACGACATCCATTTTTTGTCGAGAGATCACCACTCCGCCCGGCATCGGAATTTTCAATTCCCGTCCCCTTGAACGTAATCGAAACTGATCAACCTCAATCGCGCCGGCTTCATGTAATCGATCAGACAGATCGAGTTGATCGAGAATTCGTAAGGCATTGGGATTGAGGCAGCAACCGCAAACTTTGAAACGGGGAAACTTCTTTTTTTCAACCAACAACACTCGACGACCGGCTCGCGACAAACGAAACGCCGCCACTGCCCCCGCAGGGCCAGCACCAATCACAATGGTGTCCCAAGTTGTCGAGGAGGAAGAGATCATGACTCGACCTCTTCCGTGCGTGTCCACTCCATCAAGAATCGTTGGGGCCAATGAGTCGTGAACTTGGGAGAATTCAATCCCGCCTGTGTTGCCAGGCGTTTGACTTCCTCGATCCGAAAGGCGGCTTTGACCGATTGCGGACCATCAAAATGAACGATCGGTGACCTTGTTAATAATCGACAACCGATGGTTGCCATGATATAACCCCATTGCGAACGCCGCAGGTCATTGATCAGAACGGAATGGCGTGTCGCTTGAGCCTGCTTCTGCAAGAATTTCTCTGCTTCTGCTTCGGATAAGTGATGCAAAAACAGCGACGAATAAAAGATGTCATAATCGGTGGGCAGATCGTCTTCGAGAATATTGAGTTGATGAAACTCCAACTGGTCGAGTGCCGCAATTTGGGACTGTTCTCGCGCGTAGTCTAATGCCGTCTCGCTGATGTCGGCTCCATGTATGACAATCGGCATTGATGATGATTGCGCTTTGAGTGCGAGCGAACGTGTGACATCGCCACCACCGCAAGCCAAGTCGAGAACGCGAATCGGCCGCCCAAGCTCACCAGCGATACGTTCGATGGCGGGCCATAAAATTCGACTGCTGCCACTGATAATGTTGATTCGCGCGAGAGCCGAGAGCGCTGCCCGATGATCGTCCGCAGCGAGCGCGGGGTCGTCCATCAATTCGGGTTGCAGATTGCGGGTCTCAATCAATGCGGGCAGCTTTCCAAAAATTTGAGAGCACAGGATACTACACTCTCAGTTTAGGAAAGCAGTCCCCTTCGGACACTCCACATTTCCGCCTCTGTCTGAAAAAACACAGGAAAGAGAGGCTTCTGCCCCTTAAATCACCCCTATTCCCCCTTATGATGAACAATCAACGACTTAATCTCCCCCAATCAACTCGCCACGAAAGGTTCTGATGCCTCTGAAAACTATCTCGATCACCAACGGACAGCGACAAGTCTTTGATGAAGGAGAGGGTGAGGTTCTTGTCTTCATTCACGGCTTTCCGCTCGATCATCGTATGTGGCAGGAGCAACTGAAAGAATTCTCGCGAGAGTATCGAGTGATTGCCCCCGATCTGTGTGGATTCGGCGGGAGTGAATCTGTCGCCGATGATGCCGTCCTCTCCATGAAACAGTTTTCTGATGAACTGGTCGAGATTCTTCTGGCACTCGATCTTGATATTCCCGTCCATCTGATTGGACTCTCGATGGGCGGCTACATATTGGGACAGTTCCAAAAAGATCACGCGATGCGGATCGCGTCGATGGTCTTCTGCGATACGAAATCGACCGCTGATACAGAAGACGCCAAAGAGAATCGCTACAAAACCGCACGAGTCGTACTCGAAGCGGGGAGCCATTCACTCGCAGAAGTGATGGGAACGAAACTGTTTGCCCTCGACACACCCGAGTCGACACTGGAGATGATGAGGACCATGATTGCCGATGCTTCGCCTGCTGGTATCGCCGCCGCATCACGAGGAATGGCCGAACGGAACGACTTCACCGATCAGCTTGGAACCTTCAGAGTCCCGACGCTCGTGGTCGTGGGAGAACACGATTCCATCTCACCACCCGATGAAATGCGAGAGATGTCAGAAAAGATTCCCAACTCCGAATTCGTCGAGATCGCCGACGCCGGTCACATGTCACCGCTCGAAAACCCGCAAGAATTCAACGCCGTCCTGCGTGCGTTTTTAAGATGGGTCGAACTGGGTTAACCGGGGAGAACGGGTTACGATACATCACAATCGAGTCCCACTGGTTGCTATACCTAACATTCGGGTAGCACTGGTTGCTTTGCAACCAGTGTGCCTCCGGCACAAGAGGCTATTTGTTCTTCCTGATAAATTGGAAATTCCACTGTGAACAAACGCCAAATCATTGACGACGCACTTTATGTCCATTTCGTGACCTTCGGTACAGACAAGCGGCGCAAACTTCTCGACATGGATGAACCAAAGAAGTTCTTGCTTGATGTGTTAAATCATCAATTGGATTCATTCTCTGCCAAATGTTCTGGATTCGTCATCATGCCCGAACATGTCCATGCACTGCTGTGGTTTCCTGAAACGAATCAACTCTCTCGATTCATGCATGGCTGGAAACGAATGAGTAGTTTTCACATCCGAAAGTGGTATCGCAAACAAGAGTTGAGCTATTATGACGATCTTGAGCAAGGTAATCGATTCTGGACACCGAAATATTATTCGTTCGAAATTGAGTCTGATCGAAAACTCACCGAAAAGCTTGACTACATCCATTTGAATCCTGTTCGTCGCGGATTGGTAGATAAAGCTTCTGATTGGAAATGGAGTTCTGCTGACTGGTATGCTCATCAACGAGAGGTCGGTGTTCCTATTTCATGGATTGAATAGGCAGTGGCCTCTTGCGGCTTCGCCGCCCCGGTTGACAAGCAACCGCGGCTACCCATTTGTATTACTATGTTGATAGACCGGGTAGCACTTGTTGCTTTGCAGAGACTATCCGCCGACTGTCGCATCAATCGCTGCGAACGCTTTGTCGCACAATTCGTTGACACTTTCGACAGGCATCGCCGGGGCTGGCATCA
>Ga0055584_100000182_pt1 | contig 59913 bp, 54 predicted proteins | sample OSDHelmetaG_FD_58716 | JGI IMG/M metagenome (GOLD analysis project Ga0055584, IMG submission 58716) | Pelagic marine sediment microbial communities from the LTER site Helgoland, North Sea, for post-phytoplankton bloom and carbon turnover... | ecosystem: Environmental > Aquatic > Marine >... | reverse complement strand
GTTTTTGGTTGACCATGCCAGTTGTGAGAAAAAAGCCTCTGGTATGGCAATTTCAATGATCTCCCACTACCCCGACAAACCTATATTGGTTAAAGCCATGCTGGACCTCGCAATTGAAGAGCTAAGTCACTTTCGTGATGTGATGGAATTACTTATTGCCAGAGGATTGCCGTCCGGAGCCGACCAAAAAGATCATTATGTTAACCAGCTACATAAAGCCATGGGGCAAGGTAGCGAGGCTTACTTATTAGATAGATTATTAATTGCCAGTATTGTTGAGGCAAGAGGAGCTGAGCGTTTCGGCATGATTGCCAATGCCTTACCAGACGGGCGATTAAAGACTTTTTATAGTTCAATTACCGAGTCGGAAAATCAACATTATCAACTGTTTTTGTCATTAGCGGAACAGCATTGTGATCCCGCCAAGATATCTCCCAGACTTGCTGAACTATTGGATATTGAAGCCAACATCATCCAACTATTACCAGACAGACCTGCATTACACTAAGCTAAACGAATTCACTATCATTTGCTGTAATTTCTGGCAGCGAGTACCCTAAACGCGTTACAAGCTCTGTTTTTTAAGCGTTTTATAAGTCTTGGCATATAATATGCAGAACTAAAGCAAAGCTTTTTCAAATTATGGACGACTAAAATAATATGCTTCTAAGAATACTCTTACCGATCATTATTATAATAGGCTCTATTGGAGCCACTGTGGCACTTGTTGCTAATCGGGAACAGCCCGCCCAGGAGGCCTTGACCGAAGCTAGCATCTTGGTGGAGGTAATACTGCCACAAGTTCGGGACACTTATATTATTGTTTCATCACAAGGGACCGTTGAGCCACGTACGCGAACTAACATTGTTTCTGAAGTTACAGGCAGGGTTATTGAAGTCTCTCCGGCTTTTGTCGCTGGCGGTTTTTTCCGCAGCGGCGATGTTTTGTTAAAGCTAGATGATCAAAACTATCGAGCAGCGGTGAGCCGAGATGCAGCCTCAGTTGCAACTGCCCGCAGCCTGCTTGAGCAGGAGCGTGGTCAGGGCGATGTGGCACAACGAGAATGGGATAGGATGTCAGAACAACAGCGCAGTCAAATCCGTGCCAGAGATTTATACCTACGCAAACCTCAACTGGAAGAAGCTGAAGCGCGCCTTGCATCCGCTGAAAGCGATTTGGAAAAATCTCGTGCTGACTTATCCAAAACAATAATAATGGCGCCCTATGATGGACTGGTATCTGCTAAAAGTACCGACATAGGCCAGTTTGTTAGCACCGGTTCAGCTATCGCTGAAATATTTGCAGTTGATTACGCCGAGGTAAGACTGCCTATACCTGAAAATAAAATCCAATACCTAGACTTGCCTTCTAGCATTCAGGAATTCAGTGGCAACGATGATTACTATAACTCGGGACCAGAGGTGGATTTAGTCAGTGAAATCGGTGACAGAAGCTTTCATTGGACGGGCCATCTGAGTCGTACAGAAGGCGTGCTGGACACCCGCACCAGAGTCTTATTTAGTGTTGTTCAAGTCAGTGACCCCTACAATCTTTACAACACTGAACATGAGGAACCTTTGCGCATTGGCACATATGTGAACGCTGAAATTCAGGGTCAGTTAATGCAAGATGTAATTGTTCTCCCGCGTCACACCTTGCAGGCAAACGACATGATCTGGGTTGCCGACCAGGAAAATCGACTACGCTCGCGCGCTGTAGATCTTATAACGACGAATGGTGACGACGTTTATATTAGCGCAGGATTTGAAACTGGCGATAAAGTTGTCATTACACGCATGGAAAATCCTTTAAACAGCACGATAGTACAAACAAGGGTTCTGCAAGTATCACAAGACGCTATTAACTAACTAAACGTCTTAATTAAGGAGAACTAACTAATGGCCGAAGTGGAGGAACAAAAAGGGCTCATCTCTTGGTTTGCCCATAACCATGTGGCAGCAAATTTGCTGATGTTCATCATCATCATTGCTGGTTCTTTCTCTGTTTATAACATAACCAAGAAAGCCAACCCGGATCTGTTTATCCCCGTCATTCAGATTACCATGGTTCTTCCCGGAGCATCACCTGCCGATGTCGAAAGCGGCATTGTAATCCCGATAGAAAGCGCTTTGGAAAGTGTCGATGGTATAGACCGCATTAGCTCAAGAGCCAATGAAGGCTCTGGTGTAGTCAGCCTTGAAATCGATGAAAGCTTTGATATCAATGAAGTGCTTAATGAAGTCAAAGTCAATGTTGACTCAATTCTAACCTTTCCAGTTCAAGCCGAACCGGCCAGAGTTTCAAGAATCATAAACCGCCAGGATGCGATTCGCCTTGCTGTATACGGAGATATGGATCCCATGAGCCATAAAGAACTGGCGCAGGCTCTTCGAAATGAAATGCTGGAACTTCCTGATATTAATTCAGTCCGCATCGACGGCGTCAGAAATTATGAAATTACTATCGAGGTCTCTGAGGACAGTCTGCTTAAATATGGCCTAACTTTAGATGATATTGCTCAGCGAATTCGTTTTTCTTCCTTAGATCTGCCTGCAGGATCAATAGAAACCGCTGGCGGAGAAATTCTGGTAAGAACTCAAGCGCTAGCCTATAACTATCAGGATTTCGATCAGATTGTTCTTATGACAACAAAAGATGGCACCATTCTCACTGTTGGAGATATAGCCAATGTCATCGATGGCTTTGAGGATTCCGAGGCTTATGCCCGTTTTGATGGCAAACCCACAGTAGAACTGGCCATTCAAACTCTCAGCAATCAAAACGTCTTGCAAGTTACCGAAACCATAAGAAATTTTGTCGAAGAACGCCGTGAATCCCTGCCCGAAGGTATTAATATAGATTTGTGGGCAGATACCTCATTCTACCTTGAGGACAGGCTCAACATGATGACCGAAAACATGCTCATGGGAGCCCTTTTGGTCTTCCTCTTATTGACCTTATTTTTAGAAGTCAGATTGGCCTTTTGGGTCATTATTGGTATCCCCATTTGTTTCCTAGGCGCAGTTGCTATGATGCCTAGTATCAATATCGATATTAACCTGATGAGTCTGTTCGGCTTTATTATGGTGCTGGGAATAGTTGTAGACGACGCAATAATTATTGGAGAAAGTGCACATTACAGTATGACCAAATATGGCCATAGTATAGATAGTGTCGTGCATGGCGCTAATCGTGTGGCCAAACCAGCAACCTTTGGGGTTCTAACAACTATTGTTGCCTTCCTTCCCTTAATGATGATTAGCGGCATTATTTCTGCCTTTACAGCAGCAATTGGCGGCGTTGTTATCTTATGCCTTATTTTCTCTTTAGTTGAGTCTAAACTGATTCTGCCTTCGCATTTGGTTCACTTTGGCAAATCAAACCCGCATGGATGGTTTCATCGCTTACAGCAGCGTTGTAATAAAGGGCTTGCTTATATTGTCACTCGTTACTACACACCTTTTTTAAAAACCTGCATTAAAAACCGTTATACCACTCTGGCATCTTTTGTTGGCATGCTGATATTAAGCGTTGGCTTAATCGGTGGAGGCATAATCAGAGTGGTTTTTCTGCCTGAAATCCCTAGCGATTTCATTCAGGTCAACCTCACCATGGTCGAGGGTAGTCCAGAACAACAAACTCGAGATGCCATCAACAAAATGGAAGAAGCAGCCTTATCGCTGAATGGCCAGTTCGAATTCATCGATGCCGAAACCGAAGAGCTTTCTACTAAAGTACTAGATCACCTTTTAGTCGTAGGAACCGGAGCTGCTTCAGGCCTCGCGGTCATAGAGCTGGACAAAGATGTCGCCGGCCAGGTTGATCTTGATTTGATCACAGAATCCATGCGTGATTTTGTCGGCGTTATGCCAGGCATGAAAAACATAGTTTTTTCCAGTTCTGATGGCTTTGGCGGTAGTGCAATTTCTTATCAATTAGTCAGCACTAATACTGAAGCCCTCACAGCTGCATCTATTGAACTCGAAACCCAACTTTATACTTATACCGGTCTAATAAATATTACCAATGGCGCCGTCAGCAACAAGGATGAATTACGCTTGCAGATCCTCCCCCGCGCAGAAGTGATGGGATTGAATCTAAACGACATTTCGTCGCAGGTACGCAGTGCTTTTTATGGCGCGCAGGCACAAAGATTACAACGCGGCGATGATGAATTACGTGTCATGGTTCGTTACCCCGAGTCAGATCGAGTTTCAATTGGTGACCTCGAAAGCATGTACATCAGAACGACCGAGGGCGACGCCGTACCATTTTCATCAGTCGCTGATTTCAATATGGAGCAGGGCTATGCTCAGGTTAATCGAGTTAATGGCGAACGATCCGTAGCCATTAATGCTGATATTATTGCAGCCCAAGTCGAACCAGCAGAAGTTGTTAGCGATTTAGAAGAAAACTTTTTCCCCCAATTGTTTGCTCGTTATCCCAATGTCAGCTTACAAACTGATGGTGGCTTATCAGTCACTGGCGATTTGGTAAGCGACATGATCCGCGGAATGATCTTCGCATTATTTGGTATTTATGCACTGCTTGCCGTACCTCTGCGTTCCTATATGCAACCATTGATCATCATGGGTGTAATACCTTTTGGCATCGTCGGTGCAATGGTCGGACATATAATTATTGATATGCCGCTAAATTTCTTATCATTTCTTGGCATCATTGCTCTGTCTGGTGTTGTGGTAAATGACAGCATCATTTTGATTGATTTTATTAATCGATCAAAAGCTAAAATGTCTTTAAATGATTCTGTCATCAACGCTGGTACAGCCAGATTTAGAGCCATCCTGCTAACATCAATAACTACCTTTATTGGGCTCTTACCCATTATGTTGGAAACCAGCCTACAGGCACGTTTCCTAATACCTATGGCAGCGTCTTTAGCTTTTGGCATACTATTCGCTACAGTTATTACTTTATTACTAATTCCTTGTCTTTATGTCATTTTGGAAGATTTCAAATCACTACTATCAGGTAAAAAAGCTATTAACACACCTGCCATGCAAGTGAGTTAGTCCAGGAATGTCGATCGGCAAATATCTTCAACACTATGCCGAAAGTGAAATCACATTTGTTCAAGATTTAGAGAATCATTGGCAACACGTCATCTGCATACCTGCTTTTGATGAAGCTGATAGCCTGCCCCTCTTATTAAAAAATTTAAGCATGAAAGATAACTTGCTGGTTATTTTAGTGCTTAACAGTCCGCTATCCGCCAGCAATTCAGAAGCTTCATTACGCACCAAAAAACTCGCTGAATTTTTCAAACAACAATTCTCTTTACAACATAACCTGAGTGAGAATTGCCAGCTAAGACAATTAAATAATAGTGGCTCACATCTTTTATTACTCGAACATTACTCTATCCCGGATAAGCAAGGGGTAGGCCTTGCTCGTAAAATAGCCTGCGATATGGCCTGTCAATTAATTCATGACAATAAAGTTCTTTCGCCTTGGATTCATAACACCGATGCAGATGTTGATTTACCAGCTGACTACTTAAGTGCGAGCCTGGAAGTAAATAATGGAACTGCGGCCGCGCTTTTCCCTTTTCAACATAAGTTTAACTCCCAAAGTAAATCACAGCTTAGCCTCCAACTTTATGAATATTCACTTTATTATTATGTGGAAGCGCTAAAGTGGGCAGCTTCTCCTTACGCTTTTCATACTATCGGCAGCACCCTGCTTTTACATCACAACTATTATGCTCTGGCCCGAGGCTTCCCTAAACGCGCGGCAGGAGAAGACTTTTATTTGCTCAACAAATTAAAAAAAATAGGCGATATTCAAGCTCTATCGAAGCCTGTTCTCACTCTTTCTGGCAGAACTTCTAGCCGTGCACCATTTGGCACTGGACCAGCAATCAATAAAATAAGTGAATTTGAGAACCCCACTGATGATTACCTTTTTTATCACCCCCACTGCTTCTTACATTTAAAAAAATGGTTATTTTTTATGCCGACTCTTTGGCAAGACAGCGATCTGGAAGCGCTAGCAAATGATGAGTTACTTTATAAATGTCTAATGAATATTGGAGTGGAAGAAGCAATAGCGCATGCTCGTCAACACAGTAAAGATCAAGCTGGTTTTATGAAGCATATGCATAACTGGTTTGATAGTTTTAAAACCTTAAAACTAATTCATAATTTACGAAACCTAGAACTAGCTTCAATAAACCTCAAACAATTGCAGAACTATAAAAAAGAGTTCCCCTTTATTACCAAAGCCGAAAAGGCTCATAAATAAAACGAAACAAATTTTCAGTGGCAGACATCTTGGAACTTCGTTTACCTTGCGCCCACCAGCCTTTTATTAGAACGGTGTGGTATCAGCGACGGGTGACTTAGCGAGTTGGGTCAGCCTCATCGGCTGGTAAATAGAAATTAATCCGCGCCCCATTATAAACCCCTGCGTTGTATCGCAAATAGTGCAGAGTTTCGATGACGTGAGCATAACGTAACGGACCAATATCTACAGGATAAAACCCAATATTAGAGATTAATTCTGCAACAACGCTTTTTGCATTAGCATCATCCCCCGCGATTGGAATACTCACTGGGCCGCCAGCGAGTTCAGGCTCAAGCATCGTGTAATCTCCAAGCGAACCAAAAGCTTTTACGACATAAGCCTCAGGAGCCTGCGCTTTAATACGTTCAGCGTTTGAATCATGAAATGCGAAATCTCGAAGCCCATCTTCGGCTATTTCCCTCGGGTTTGTCGGATCAATTATGAGGCGCCCAGACAAATTACCCAATCCTTGTACTACCTCTTCAACAACATCCCAAGGCACAGCCAAGACGATAATATTGGCTTGTTGTGCCGCTTCCTGCGGCGTAGTCGCGCTTGCGTTAGGGCCTGACAATAAAACTAGGTCTTGTACATCCTCACGCATCGGGCTGCGCGAGCCATAGATTACCGTGTGCCCGATTTCTGTGAAACGCTGCCCAAGTGCAGTGCCAACGTTGCCAGTACCAATAATCGCTATTGTTTCAGCTTGAGCCGACAGGTGACCAACAGCACCAAAGAACAAAATGCATACAAAGAGCATTGGAGTAGTAAGGGGCTTTCTTATCATAATATTCTCCGGTGCAGAGCATTAATTAATGCTGGATTAGATATAGTTACAATAGAATTTAAATCTTAGCCTGCCGCTTGTCCAATATTTATTTGTTTGGATCATTTTTCTGGCAGACCTGACTTAAGAGCTTTCCAGCCTTAATCAATAAATTACCAAAGGTGGCTCATCTAATGCCGCTAATTGTTCCCTGAGTTCTAAAATGTGTCCCGCCCAATAATTTTCAGTGTTAAACCAGGGAAAGCATTTTGGAAATGCGGGATCATCCCAGCGTCGCGCCAACCAAGCACTGTAGTTCATTAAGCGCAAGGTTCTATAAGTTTCTATTAAGGGCAATTCACTTGGATTAAAGTGATAGAATTCATTATAGCCATCAACTATCTCTGCCAGTTGTTGTAAGCGCTGTTCGCGAGAGCCTGAAAGTAACATCCACATATCCTGTATTGCAGGAGCCATCATACAATCATCTAAATCTACAAAGTGTGGCGTGTCATCGCGCCACAACACATTACCGACATGGCAATCTCCATGTGTGCGAATTAATTTTGCCTGCATGGATTCCTTGATGATCGAATGCATACGATCGATTAAATCTTTAGCAAGTGATTCATAAGCCTTAAATAAATCAACTGGTAGAAAATCATGTTCCAGCAGAAAGCTGGCACTTTTTTCAGCAAACAACGCTATGCTTAGGGTGTTTCGGGTTTGAAAGTCATGCAAGCTGCCTACTTGGTGCATACGCCCGAGAAAACGGCCCATAACCAACAAATTATCAAGATTATCAAACTCTGGTGGGTGACCTCCCTTGCGTTCAAAAATAGCAAAACGAAAGCCATTAAACTCTAGCAGTGTTTTTCCCTTGGCATTTTTTATAGGAGGCACTATCGGAATTTCCAAATCGGCTAATTCCAGACTAAAGTCGTGTTCTTCCAGAATTTGTGGTGTTGACCATCGATGAGGTCGGTAAAATTTCACGATGATCGGCTCAGACTCTTCAATGCCAACCTGATAAACGCGATTTTCATAGGAGTTTAATGCCAGAACTCTGGCATCAGAAACCAGGCCAGTACTCTCAACAGCATCAATCACCATATCTGGGCTTAAACGTGCAAATGGGTGTGCTGATCCGTTTTCCATAAAACTTCCGTATTAAAAAAGTTACAATGCACATGATTAAAACAAAGTCGTCTAATAAAGAGAACTAAAGAGAACTTTATAAAATGAATAACAGAGCAGTCTTGTTGGCCAACCTCGGATCTCCTGATGCGCCGGAAGTACCCGAGGTTAGAAAATATTTAAAACAATTTTTAATGGATCCCTATGTTATCCAATTACCTTGGCCACTGCGCGCTTTAATAGTTAACCTTTTTGTATTGCCTAAGCGTCCTTATTCATCTGCTGAAGCTTATCGCTCGGTTTGGACCGATGATGGTTCGCCCCTCGTGCACCGTTCACATGAATTACTCAATGCCTTAAAACCTAAGGTAGATATTCCTGTTGCAATAGCGATGCGTTACGGCAAACCTTCTATTGAATCGCAAATAAAGCATCTAGCTAGCATGCAAGGGATTGATGAAATTTTATTTATCCCTCTTTATCCACATCATGCTGATAGCACTGTTACCACATCTATCAAAGAAGCAGAACGGGTCATTAGAGACAATAATTTGGCTATCAAGCTACAGGCACTCTTACCCTTTTATGACAATCCAGCTTACATTGATGCTCTGGTAAATTCTGCTAAGTCAGCATTGTCTGAAGACTACGATCATGTTTTATTTAGTTATCATGGACTACCAGAATCACATCTAAGTGTGGCTGACCCTAGCGGCACTCATTGTCTGAAAAGTGAAACATGCTGTTCTTTAACTTCACCCTCCCCCGCCCACGCTACTTGCTATCGCCATCAGGTGCTTAGAACAACAGAATGCTTTGTTCAAAAAGCTGGTTTAGATGCAGATAAATACTCTGTGGCTTATCAGTCCAGGCTGGGGCGCGCAAAATGGCTGGATCCTAGCACTGAGCAAACTTTAGAAAAGCTGGCTCAAAAAGGTAAGAAAAAAATTCTGGTTTTATGCCCGGCTTTTGTCACAGACTGTCTGGAAACCCTGGAAGAAATTGATATGCAGGGGCGTGAAACGTTTCTTGCTGCTGGCGGTGAAAAATTAACTTACATCCCTTGCCTGAATAACAATGACGATTGGGTTGACTGTTTATCGAGCTGGATTAAAGCATATCCAATATTTAGTTCAGCCGGCTAAGTTAATCCTCATTGTCTTTTATAGCATTATTTATTGCTTGATAAAGATAATTAGGCTCATCAGTACCTAAACGAAATTTATTTCCACTTTTCAGGGTTACTTCTACTGCCTCTAGCCCTGAAACATTGTATAGCCAGTAACCTGCTAGCGGACGCAAACGGAGCCCCCAGCCCCACCACCATTTATTATTTACTATTTCACAAGATGATATTTCATTTATACGCTTACTCTTTTTAATAATTCTTGGGCCGAAATACCAAGTAAGTTCATTATCGTTAACGCTTATTGTCAAAGTCGAGACAGCAAGTGCTATCAAAATAATAACTAGTGAAAAATATGGTGGCGCTGGAAAAAATATATCAACAAATAAAGCACAAGAAAAAATTGTTAGCATTGTCCAGCCTATCTGCGTATGTCGATAGCTAGCATTCTTCTCGTTTGCCGTAATATCATCCGCATTAACTTCCAATACCGAGGCTAAAGCCTTTAGAGATTCAACTGAGCTAATCCCATCCTTTTCTATTCTTTGTATCGTTCGTAAACTTAAGCTAGAGGCTGCCGCTAGCTCTTCTTGTGACCAAAGCTTTTGCCTGCGTAATTCTTTTATCTTTTTTGATTTTAATTTCATTTCCATCACTTTACCCTCCTATCAACAATTGCTCTTAGCTATTGTCCATATAAGAAGGTCTTGCTTTATGACAATCTTATGTCATAGACCCGTCATGTCAATGCCACCAACACTTTATCGGTGCTAGATCATAGATTTATTGTTATTTTTCAGATTTCGCATTCTGTTAGAATGGCGTTTTATAAAACAGACTTTAAACTGATTTTGGCTATCCAGCCTTGCAAGGATTAAATGAAAGCATTCTCACTTCTGGATCTCGCCCCAATTATTGAAGGTGGAAGTGCTCGTCAAGCCTTACTCAATGCACGTGATCTGGCACAACATGCGGAACAACAAGGTTACAAACGCTATTGGATGGCTGAGCATCATAATATGCCTGTCATTGCCAGTGCTGCCACTTCTGTAGCACTTGCTTATGTTGCAGCAGGAACTGAAACGATTCGGCTTGGTGCTGCTGGGGTTATGTTGCCAAATCATGTGCCTTTAATCATTGCTGAACAACATGGCACACTAGCTGCTTTATTCCCGAATAGAATAGACCTAGGGCTTGGCAGAGCTCCCGGAACTGATGGCCAGACCATGCGAGCTCTGCGCAGAGATATCATGCCTGCTTCCAATGATTTCCCGCAGGATGTGCTAGAGCTAATGGCCTTCTTCGAAGATGGTAATGATCAAGGCATACAGGCGATCCCTGGACAGGGCTTGAAAGTTCCTATTTGGTTACTTGGCTCCAGTCTTTTTGGTGCGCAATTAGCTGCTGCTCTTGGTCAGCCTTATATTTTTGCCTCACACTTTGCCCCTGAATTACTTGATCAGGCACTGTATGTTTATCGAGAAACTTTTAAACCCTCAAAACAACATTCAAAGCCCTATGCTGCAGCCGCAGTAAATGTGTTTGCGGCAGACACTGATGAAGAGGCAGAAGTATTGATGAAATCTGTATTAATGCATGTTGCAACACTGAGAAAGGGTAAACCCGGGCCATTGAAAGCGCCGACAGCAAATTTTGAAACAGACCTAAGTCCAAGTGAACTTTCAGAAGCTCGTTACATGTTACGTGAATCAGCAATAGGCAATGAAGAAAGTGTTCGTGTCTGGTTAAAACAATTTATCGATAGAACGCAGGTCGATGAATTAGTTTTAGCGAGTCATGTCTATGACCACCAATCTAGAATAAAAAGTTTTGGAATTGCTGCTAAAGTCTTGTTGGATCTGATCGAGAAAAAATAAATCATTTTAAATACTAATTTAAAATAACAATACGTTTCTTAGGAATAAAAATGGAATCTTCTATAACTGCACTCGCGGAAATTATTCAAATAGCTGTTGCTCCTGTATTTTTATTAGCTGGCATAGCCGGATTTCTCAATGTCATGTCCAGTCGACTTGGTAGAATAGTTGACCGTGGTAGAGTGCTAGAAAGTAAAATTATTAGTTTAGGGGAAGGTGATGTGAAAAGAATCACCAAAGCTGAATATGAAACATTGCGCCATCGATCCAGGTTGATTAACTGGTCAGTTGCAATGTGCACAGCTTCAGGTTTAATGGTTTGTATTGTAGTTGTGTCACTTTTTATTGGTGATTATTGGGACTTGGATATTGCTTTTCTCATCATCAGCATGTTTGTACTTGCACTGATCTGGTTAGTATTGGCACTTTTGTTATTTCTTTTTGAAGTTCAGCTTGCTACGAATAACATGCTCAAAAAAAGCGAAAACTTTATTTCAGAATAAAATTTATATATAAAAAATCTAGTCACACAGCAAGTGCAATTCTCTCTTCCTTATAGATTGTCATCACTCGAAAAGAAGCCAACTCATTCAGCAACTTTTCTTGAGCACGCTTGCTCAAGTTAACAAACAATAAAATTAGCTGATAATGTTGTTGCGATAAACGCCGATGAGTTACTACCTGTGTTTTTACTTCAAAAGCTTTTACATAACCCGGAAGTTTAAAACTGATATTACAGATATGCGGGTAGGTTTTTTGTGCAAGAATTGCTTGGATCAAACCATCGTCGCAAGACAGCTCAATTCCACGTAAAGATATATTTGCGCTCTTAGTAAGGAACTGCATTTCAGCCCCTTGAGAATTGATCGTTACGTTTACTTCAGTATCGATTGGACAACGAGGTAGGACGCGTCGTTCTATGCCCGGAACCTTTGATTGCTTTGCCATACTTACACCCTTTTAATGCAAATAAGAATGTAAGCAATGTTAAATCAGCATCAAGAAAAAAAAGTGAGCTATTTCACAACTATTATCAATGCTTATTTTGACGCTTTCTAACTGAATAGGAATCTTGCTTGCGCTTATGGGCATACTTGTTGCCTTTTTCGATAGGCGGCACCAAATGATCTTTGCCCGTGCCGATTAAATCTTTCCTTCCCATTCTAGTTAAAGCCTCACGCAGCATCGGCCAATTCGCTTCATCGTGATAACGTAAAAAAGCTTTTTGTAAACGCCGCTGATCTAATTCTTTAGGGATTTCTAGCTTTTCATTTTTATAACGAAGTTTCTTTAAAGGATTGTGCTCAGAATGATACATAGCTGTTGCTAATGCCATTGGTGAAGGATAAAAAGTCTGCACCTGGTCTGGTTTGAATTTATTTTGCTTCAACCATAGAGCCAGTTGCAACATATCTTCATCACGTGATCCTGGGTGTGCCGCAATAAAATAAGGAATTAAATATTGTTTTTTTCCTGCCTCTGCTGAAAATTGCTCAAACAGTTTTTTGAAGTCTTCATAATGTGCAATGGTAGGTTTCATCATTTGCTGGAGCGGAGCATCTTCACTATGTTCCGGAGCAATTTTTAAATAGCCACCAACATGATGTGTCACTAACTCTTTAATATATTCTTTATCTCTTAATGCCAAGTCATAACGTAAACCTGAAGCAATTAGAATTTTTTTAATGCCTTTTATCTCGCGTGCTTTGCGATACAGTTGTGTCGTTTGTTTATGATCTGTTTTTAAATGTTTACAGATACTTGGATACACACAAGAGAGTCGACGGCAGCGTTTTTCAATTTCTTTACTAGTACAATTAAGCCCATACATATTGGCTGTTGGGCCACCTAAATCAGAAATTACACCGGTAAAGCCGGGCACTTGTTCTTTGATTTTTACAATCTCTTTCAAGATTGACTGCTCAGAACGACTTTGAATAACCCTACCTTCGTGCTCAGTGATTGAACAAAAACTACAACCACCAAAACAACCTCGCATAATATTGACTGAGGTTTTAATCATGTCATAAGCAGGAATTTTTGCGTCACCATAAGATGGATGAGGTCTACGTTGGTAAGACAAATCAAATACTGCATCGATTTCTTCAGTGCTTAACGGCAAGGGCGGCCGGTTTACCCAGATTTCTTTACTGCCATGTTTTTGTACCAAGGTTCTACCATTATGTGGACTAGCCTCCTGGTGCAATACACGTGAAGCATGTGCATAAAGCACAGGATCTTTACTCACCTTCTCAAAAGACGGTAGCCGAACATAAGTGTTTTCAATATCCAGCTCATGCTTTGCTTGTAAGGGCAGCGGGATAATTGTCACTGCTTGTTGTGTATTGTCTGCCGCTGGTTTTTCTTTTGTCGATGTATCTTGATCCTTACTATATTCATAGGGGTTTGGCATTTGATCTATCTTGCTGGGCCAATCTATTCGGGTAGAATCAATTTCGGTCCAACTGTTTGGGACACTATCTACTAGTACTGCGGTGCCACGAATATCTTTCATGTCTTTAACGCTGAGGCCCTTAGCTAAACCATGTGCAACTTCAGCCATTGCTCTCTCAGCATTACCAAATAAAAGAATATCTGCAGCGGAATCAATCAAAACCGATTTACGAACTTTATCGCTCCAATAATCATACTGGGCGATACGTCTGAGGCTGGCTTCAATACCCCCTATTAATAATGGAACATCTTTATAAGCTTCTCGACATTTCTGCGCATAAACAATTACAGCTCTATCGGGACGTTTACCGCCTTCATCATTAGGCGTATAGGCATCATCATTACGCATCCGTAAATCAGCCGTATAGCGATTGATCATGGAATCCATATTGCCGGCAGTGATACCAAAGCATAGATTAGGTTTACCTAAGGCCATAAAATCTTCGGGATTTTGCCATCGTGGTTGCGCAATTATGCCAACACGAAAACCCTGGGATTCCAGAAATCGGCCGATAACTGCCATCCCGAAACTTGGGTGATCAACATAAGCATCACCTGTCACAATAATAATGTCACAGGAGTCCCAGCCTAGAACATCCATCTCCTCGCGAGACGTAGGTAGATATGGCGCAGTGCCATAGCACTCAGCCCAATATTTTGGATAAGCAAAAAGAGAGCCCGTCTTATTGGCTGAAGCATCTGTTGATGAATTAAAACTCATCAGCAGATTTTAGCAAAAAACGGGCTGAGTAATTGAGGTATTTTCAGGTTTATCCGACAAATTCTCGAAGTGGTTTAGAGACTCCGGCTGATTCACTTCCTTTGAGGTAAGCAAGCATGGTATCTGCATCAGAAACTTCAAAGGGATCGACGGGGCAGTTGTCTCCGAATTCAGGCTCTATAAAAGCTTTTTCAATGCTGCCATCGTTAACCAGCATGGAATAGCGCCAAGAGCGCAAGCCAAAACCGAGGTTACTTTTGTCTACCAGCATGCCCATTTTACGTGTGAACTCGCCATTACCATCAGGTAGCATTTTTACATTTTTTGCACCAACGTGTTGTGACCACTGGAACATCACAAAAGCGTCATTGACAGAAATACAGTAAATTTCATCAACTCCTTCAGCTCTAAAATCTTCAAACAGTTCTTCATATCGCGGCAGATGATTTGAAGAACAGGTAGGTGTAAATGCACCTGGCAAAGAGAACACAACAACTTTTTTTCCAGCAAAAATATCATCACTGCTGGTGTCCTGCCACCGATATGGGTTAGGCCCTTCTACACTTTCATCACGAACACGGGTTTTGAATACTACATTTGGCACTGTCTCTTGCATGGGCATTACTAACTCCTTGGACTGTTAATTGAATCTTAGTTGAATTTTTATAACGATTTTTTACGATTGAACTTATGCTTTGGATCTAATAAATAACTAGCATCCAATTTAATTTTTTCAGTTAATTTTTATTTTCTGTTAACTTTTCCAAGCTGGCTATGGGCAGTCTAGTAGTACCCTATTTGAGCATCCTAATTGAGTACCCTCATTATTTCCTCTGGCGTATATGAACGACACACTACCTATAAATTAATAACGTTATTAACGAAATAAAATAAATCTGGCGTGTATGAGCGAACTCAGTACAAGGCGAAAATTAAATCTAGTGAATGAGCTTACTATAAGTAAGTGACTGAACTGGATTTAACTTTTAACGCAGTAATGAGGAGCGCAATAGCCAGAAATTATTAGTGGCTCTGCTTGCCTGGGGGAGTAACAATTGACGGAAACGGCGCAATATTATCCCCATTCGAAATCTTTGCCACACCTTCTTTTTCAACCTGATCAATACGAATAATGGCCTGTACAGGGATAAAACTACGTTTAACGCCACTAAATTCAGTTTTTAATTTTTCTTCGGAAGGGTCTACTACGACCTGAGAGCGTTCACCGAAAACAAAATCCTCAATTTCAATGAAGCCCCAAAGGTCACTCTGATAAACCTGCTCAGCAAACACTTCATAGATCTCACCTTTATTAAGAAAGGTAATTTTAAATATTTCTTTAGGTTTTGTGGAAGTAGCCATGAATTTATTAATTCTCTTTCAAGTTGGTGGTAATAATTAATTAATCAAATAACAATATAAGGTATATTCACATAGATGGGGATAACCATCGCCTTTTCAAGGTCTTATCGCTATAATGCCTGCCCCTTTAATATGCCTATCTAAAACAGTTTATGCCAAAAAAGGTATTCATCAAAACTCACGGCTGTCAGATGAATGAATATGACAGTGCGCGCATGCTCGATCTGTTAAAAGAAAGCGACGAAATGATTGTTGCTGACAATGCAGAGGATGCCGATGTACTGCTACTTAACACCTGCTCTATACGTGAAAAAGCACAAGAAAAGGTCTTTCATCAGTTAGGTCGCTGGCGCAAATTGAAAGATAATAATCCTGAATTGAAAATTGCTGTCGGCGGTTGTGTTGCTTCTCAGGAAGGTGAACTGATTGGCAAGCGCGCACCTTTTGTTGATGTCGTATTCGGTCCACAAACTCTACATCGCTTACCCGGTTTATTAAAAACCAAACGTGAAGGCAGCCCAGTTGTAGACATCAGTTTTCCGGAAATCGAAAAATTTGATCGCCTGCCACAACCTACAGCCTCTGAATGTCAGGCTTTTCTAACGATACAGGAAGGTTGTAGCAAATATTGCTCGTTTTGTGTGGTGCCATATACTCGCGGCGAAGAAGTCAGCCGACCGCTGGATGATATATTAGCCGAAGCCGTTCATCTGGCCTCGCAGGGCGTTCGCGAACTTAATTTATTAGGACAAAACGTTAACTCTTATCGCGGCCTCAGCCATGAAGGTGAACTGATTGATCTGGCTACACTCATTACCTATATTTCGGCGATTGAGGGCATAGACCGTATCCGCTATACCACATCACATCCAATGGAATTCAATCAGAACCTAATAGATACCTATGAAACCACTCCTGAACTGGTCAACCATTTACATTTGCCAGTCCAGAGTGGGTCTGACCGAATTCTGGCTATGATGAAACGTAACCACACTGCTTTGGAATATAAATCGATTATCCGTAAATTACGTGTAATTCGTCCAAATATCAGCATCTCTTCTGATTTTATTATCGGATTTCCTGGTGAAACTGAGCGGGACTTCGAAGATACAATGAACCTAATTGCCGATATCGGTTTCGATCATTCCTTTAGTTTTATTTACAGCGCCCGCCCCGGCACCCCGGCTGCTGACCTCAAGGACGAAACCCCTGAAAGCATTAAAAAACAAAGACTTGCAATTCTTCAGGCGCGTATATTGCAACATGCTAATAGCATTTCAGAAGCCATGATCAATACCCAAGTGCCTATTTTGGTGACAGGTCCATCGAAAAAAGATCCTGGTCAATTACAAGGCCGCACTGAAAATAATCGTGTCGTTAATTTCAATGCTGACCTGCAAGATTTGTCAGGCCAAATCATTCAGGTCAAGATTACCGAAGCACTACCTAATTCTTTACGTGGCCAACTTGTCTGAATGAAGACTCTAGTTTCCTACGAACATTCATAAATTTTTAATACTAATCCCCCTTACCCTTGGTATACTGGCTGCAAGCGGGTAATACAGGAGGCAATGTCCCCTTTTGACTACTGACAATCAAACTGACAGCTTACACTTGGAACCTGAAAATCCTCAACGCCTGGCCAGCCTCTGTGGCCGTCTGAATGAGCATATCCATCAAATTGAAAAAAGGTTAAACGTCAAGATACAGAATCGAGGTTCTGTGTTTACCCTGCATGGGGATTCAGCAACAATCGCTTCTCAAATCTTAGAAGGCCTTTATCTATTAACTGATAATAATGGAAGCTTGAGTCCTGACCAGATTCACTTAGTCATTCAGGAGCACCTGAATGACGATAACTCCGAGCAAGAATTGGAAGACCAGCCACATCAAGATGTGCAGCTTATTAGAACACCCAAATGTTCCATAAAGCCTCGCAGTCAACACCAGAATGAGTATGTTCGCGCCATTATGCGCAATGATATTAATTTTGGCATCGGTCCAGCCGGTACTGGTAAAACCTATCTGGCCGTTGCCTGTGCTGTTGAAGCCTTAGTTAATGACCGAGTTGGTCGAATTTTATTAGTACGCCCGGCAGTTGAAGCAGGTGAAAAACTGGGTTTTCTTCCAGGCGATCTGGCCCAAAAAGTAGACCCTTATTTGCGTCCACTTTATGACGCACTCTATGAAATGTTGGGCTTTGAACGCGTTGCAAAACTAATCGAGCGCAGCATCATTGAAGTTGCGCCATTAGCCTATATGCGTGGTCGCACTCTTAATAATTCTTTTATTATTCTGGATGAAAGCCAAAACACTACTGCTTCGCAGATGAAAATGTTCCTGACGCGTATTGGCTTTGGTTCTACGGCGGTAATAACTGGCGATGTTACCCAGATCGACCTACCCAAAGGTGAACGTTCTGGCCTGGTACATGTCCGTTCAATACTTGAAAACATCGAAGGCATTTGTTTTTCATATTTCAATGCTAAAGATGTGGTGCGTCATCCCATTGTGCAGCGTGTTGTTGAAGCCTACGATGAACATGACAAAAAAAACATCTCCAGTCTAAAACAAAACGAAAATAATGATCAGGAACGCGTCAATGAGCGTGATAGTTGAACTCGTGAACGAATCTGCTGAACCTGCTGTTCCTTCTCAAGCGGAATTTGAAGGATGGAGCGATGCTGTGCTCAAGGAATTAAAACAAAGTGAGCAAGCTTTTGAACTTGGTATTCGTTTGGTTTCTGAAAATGAATCGGCAGAATTAAATCAAAATTTTCGCAACAAACAAGGCCCGACTAATGTTCTGTCATTCACTTACAGCGATATCCTGCCAGAAGCACAACAGAATTTACTGGGAGACCTAGCTATTTGTAGCCAAGTGGTTATTCGTGAAGCTCAAGAACAACATAAAACGGCACAAGCACATTGGGCACATATGACAATACATGGCATGTTGCATCTCCTAGGCCATGACCATCAAGACGATATACAAGCTGAATCCATGGAAACACTGGAATGCAATATTCTTTTGAAACTGGGCTATCCTCAACCCTATAAAGAAGTTTAAAGAAAAAAGGAAAAGTTAGCTTAAATGGCAGACGATCAATTTAGCAGCGATTCAAGACTCTCGTCTTGGATCGATAAAATTAAAGCCTTTTTTGGCGCCCAAGCTGTCGACAAAAAAAGCCTTATCGATCAGTTACGTCTAGCTCAAGAAGAGCAGATAATTGATGGCGACGCCTTAAGTATTATCGAAGGAGCATTACAAGTAGCAGATATGCAGGTCAGGGAAATTATGATTCCTCGCCCTCAAATCGCTATGCTCAGTACAAAATCATCACTTGAAGAAATTCTGCAGATTGTCACTGAAGCTGCTCATTCCCGTTTCCCGGTAATTGGTGAGAATAGTGACGACGTTATAGGAATTTTGTTAGCTAAAGATCTAATACCTCTCTTGCTGGAAAAAAATAATAGCAAGCGATTCAACATCAAAGACATAGTCCGCCCAGTGACATTTATTCCTGAATATAAACGCCTCAATGTTCTACTCAAGGAGTTCCGTGAAAATCGCAATCACATGGCCATCGTTATTGATGAATATGGAGGTCTGGCTGGCGCTGTTACCATTGAAGATATTCTTGAACAAATTGTTGGCGAGATTGAAGATGAATATGATGTTGATGATGAGGACTACATTAAAACCAGTGACGGTGAAAGTTATATTGTGAAAGCCATTACGCCCTTAGATGAATTTAATGAGTATTTCCATAGCAGTTTTTCCAGTGAAGAAATGGGCACTATCGGCGGTATATTATTAAATCAGTTTGGCCATATTCCTAGTCGAGACGAACGTATTGGTATTGGCCCCTATGTATTTAAAATTCTAAATGCAGATGGTCGTCAAATCCGTTTAATCGAAGTCAGCTCTAGCCTGTCAGTGAATCATAGCGATGAGCCAGCGCGCGAGTAAAATCTCAACAATTAAAACCTATCTACCTGCCCTGCTGGCAGGTGCCTTAGCTCCATTATCGTTAAGCCCGATTGATTTCTGGCCCGCGGCAATCATTTCAGTATTTTTTTTACTGCTGATTCTTGAAAAAACCTTAGCGCTTCAAGCGGCAAAATTAGGCTGGGTGTTTGGTTTGGGTTTCTTTGGCGTAGGCGCCTCTTGGGTCTATGTCAGTATTAATGTTTACGGTAACGCCTCAGGAATATTTGCAGCTTTTCTCACCGCTGTTTTTGTCGCTGCTTTAGCCTTACTGTTTGCCCTGCAATGCTGGTTTTATCAGCGCTATTTTGCAGGTTTGCAACGGGCACTTGGTTTCGCTGCCTGTTGGGTCTTATTTGAATGGCTTAGAAGCTGGCTGTTTACTGGCTTTCCCTGGCTCTATCTGGGTTATGGACACATCAATACTCTACTGGCTAATCTGGCACCAGTTTTAGGTGTACTCGGCATCAGCTTTGCTGTCACCCTAGCAAGTGGCATGCTGTATGAAATATTTCTAATTTGGCGCAAAGAAAAACTATGGCTATCAAAGCAGTTAGCGCTTTATGAAATAAAGTTGTTATTGCTCGGAATAAGTATTTTTTTTCTAGGCTCTTTTACCTGGGTCGAAGAAGCACAAAACTATAGTGCTGACATTGCTTTAGTGCAGGCTAATTTAGATCAGAACCTTAAGTTTGATCCTGCTTATATTGGTGAAGGCCTAAACCTTTATAATGGGCTCAGCACTACCCTTTGGGAAAATGATATTGTCATATGGCCGGAAACAGCAATTCCTTTGCTATACCAACGTGCAGATGCAGAACTGGCTTATTTCGATCGTTTAGCTCGCGAAAACAATAGCAGTCTTGTAACGGGAATTTTGTATCGAGAAGATTCGCAGATTTATAACAGTATGACTGCACTTGGTAATGGTTCTGGGGTGTATCACAAACAAAAGCTGGTCCCCTTTGGTGAATATGTGCCGTTCGCCGGCATTATGGAATCAGTTTTACAAATATTTTCTCTGCCTATGTCTTCCCTAGCAGCTGGCCCAAATGATCAAGCTCTTTTAGAAGCTTCCGGATTTTCCATGGCTTCCTATATTTGTTACGAAGTGGTGTATCCTGATTTTGTTCGCAAACAAGCACACATGGCAGACTTCTTAGTCACTATCAGTAACGACACCTGGTTTGGGTCATCTTTTGGCCCCTTACAGCACTTACAAATGGCAGCAATGCGTGCCTTGGAAAATGGTCGCTACATGGTTAGAGCTACTAGCAACGGCGTAACGGCTTTTATTAATGAGAAAGGCCAAATTGTCGATCGGACAAATCAATTTGAAATAGCGACCCTAGAAAATACAGTGCCTATTTTTCGTGGAAGAACGCCATTCTCTTACTGGGGTAGCTGGCCAATAGTGCTATTTAGTTTATTAATTCTTGCAATAATTGCCGGCTTCAAACGAATAAAATCCCAGCAGGAGTAGATACCACACTATGTATGATATTTATGACGTCATTGTTCTCTTTATTTTCATCTTGCTAGTAATGTATTGGTGGCGCATTAGCGAACAAAAAACATTTGCTATTCGTAATGCCAGAGAATACTGCAAGGGAAGGAATGTTCAACTATTAGATCAGACTTTAGTATTCCAAGGTTTGCGCCTGGAAAAAATGCACAATAAACGCCGCAAGTTTCTCTGTCGGGTATATGAATTCGAATTTTCATCTAATGGTGAAGATCGTTATAAAGGTGAAATCATACTTAGTGGCTTTAATTTTTTACGGGTTATTCTTGAGATGGATGAGCTGGAAATAACTGAATATTGATATTTGATCTGTCGTGCTACAAATACTTAAACCCCTTAAAGATTAAAAGCTTTAATCCTATTTGAAATCGCAGGAAGTTCAATGAGTTCTGAATCTAAAAAGTATGGGATTGAAGATCATTCGTATAAAGCAGCAGGCGGACTATCCGGCATAACTCAGCTTGTTAATTCATTCTACGATTTTATGGAAGCTCTTCCGGAAGCTACAGTAATACGAAGTATGCACCCAAGTGATCTCACAGAAGCAAGAAAAAAGCTAAGGTATTTTTTATCGGGTTGGCTGGGAGGGCCAAAATTATATTCAGAACATTATGGCAGCATCACTATTCCTTCTGCACATAAGCATTTGCCCATTGGATACGATGAAATGGAAGCTTGGATTCTTTGTATGCAAAAGGCGGCAGACGAGCAGCCTTATGAAGAATCATTTAGAATATATCTAATCGAGCAATTACGCGTTCCGGCAGAAAGAATAAAAGAGGTTTGTAATGTCAAATAACTTATTAAACCGCGTTCATTGTCAGCTCCGACAACATGCCCTTAATAGATATAAAGTACTGATAACATTTTTTATTATCAATAAGATGATGCAGAGGTTGATTTTATGAATTGGTATTTGGAAGTTTTAAAAAAATATGCTGTATTCAACGGTAGAGCGCAACGAAAAGAATACTGGATGTTTGTTCTTTTCAACATCATCATCTCATTGGTGCTTACACTTATTGAAATTCTTATCGGCGCACCAGCAATCATTAGTGGCATTTATAGTTTGGCAGTTTTGATTCCCGGTTTGGCTGTCGCAATACGAAGATTGCATGACACTAACAGAAGTGGCTGGTGGCTACTTATTAGCTTAATTCCTATTCTTGGCATTATAGTTTTATTGGTATTTATGGCTCAGGAAGGTCAATTAGATGAAAATCAATATGGTCCCAACCCAAAACTTAAAACCACCTAGTAAGCGATTGGATCTATGCTCGCATTAGCTTGGCTTGCCGGTTCTTTAAGTTCCTTTAGCTTATTGGCTGTAGGTGCCCGAGAGTTAAGTGGTGAAATATCCATTTTCCAAAGTCTTTTTTCCCGCAGCGTCATTGGAGTTGTATACATTTCCCTTATACTTTATTTTTCAAAGCAAAAATTCAGTATTCACACCGATAAATTAAAGCTCCACTTTTCCAGAAATATTTTTCATTTTGTCGGCCAATATGGCTGGTTTGTGGGTATCGGTTTGTTACCGCTTGCAGAAGTATTTGCGCTTGAATTTACAGCGCCAATCTGGACATTAATCATTGCTGGGATTTTCCTAAGAGAAAAAATTACTTCGCGAAAACTAATAGCTGTAATATTTGGCTTATTAGGTGTACTAGTGATTACCAAACCTGGTATTGAAGTCGTTGATGTAGCCTCCTTCATAGTGCTCGGCGCAGCAGTTTGTTTTGCAGTTACGCTTGTATGCACAAAGTCACTAAGCTCTTCAGAATCACCCGTTTTAATTTTATTTTATATGAGCCTTATTCAACTGCCGATCGGTTTTGTGCTAGCCATATCGACCTGGACATGGCCAACTCTTCAACAGTGGTTTTGGCTGGTAATTATTGGCTTTACGGCACTTTCTGCACACTATTGCTTATCTAAAGCCATGCAGTATGCAGAAGTATCTATGGTTGTTACCGTCGACTTTTTACGATTACCCTTAATCGCATTAGTAGGAGTAGCTTTATATGCAGAGGAATTTGAAATTTCTCTTTTGCTCGGAGGTTTGCTGATGGTGGTCGGCAATCTAGTCAGCCTTAGTAAGTTCTCCAATGATTAAATCTGATAAAAAACCGGAATCAACCAACTTAAGCTTAGCCACATAATCAAGGTTAGTGGAATACCCACTTTAAGAAAATCCCTGAATGTATATCCACCAACAGTCATTACCAGTAAATTAGTTTTGTATGCCATAGGTGTGGCATAACTCATGTTAGCCCCAAACAAAACTGCTAATACAAAAGGTTCCATTGGCAAACCAAGTTGATTAGCAATTCCTATCGCAATTGGTGTGCCAATTACAGCGGCGGCATTGTTCGAAACAATATTGGTAAGAATAGCCATTAACAACATCAGAGCACTTAATTTTATTGTCACCGAACTATCCATGGTTAGGTTAACAAACACTGCTGCTAGAGCATCAGCAGCCCCAGTCTCCAGCAAGGCTACTCCTAAAGCTAAACTGGCAGCTACGATTAATATAATTTGTGCATTTAGAGCCTGTACCATTTCTTTCCATGCTAAACATTTTGTTAAGGCCAAAAGTAATACGCCGGCAACTGAAGAAACGGCTATGGGTAAAATCCCAAAAGCCGCGACAACAACTACTGCTATCATTATCGCTAATGCATAAGGTGCTTTTTCACTATGTGGGATATCCGTTGCCGAATCTATCACCACGACATCTCCCCGCTTTTTCATTTCAGCAATCTTCCCGCTGTCACCTTGCACTAATAAAACATCGCCTACCTGTAAATTTGTATTACTGATATCCGACACCATGTTTCGTCCATAGAGTCCGCCACGATGAATTGCCAATGTTATTAATTGATAACGATCAGCGAATCGACTGCGGGCGAGGGAGATTCTTTCCAAAGGCGACCCTTGCGTAACGATCACTTCCACCATTTGTTGATCTTCAGCCATAAGCGGGTGATCTTCATCTACTGGCTCACTGCCACCATACAAAACCGTGCCCAATTGTTTTTCAAATGCTTTTAAATTTTCAGCAGTATCCTTTACCAGTAATTGATCGCCAGCACGAAGTAAGGTGCTGGTTTGAGGCTGTGATAAAAGATCATCCCCAGCCCTTCGAATATAATTCACCTTAATTTGATCATCAGTTATTTTGAAAACTTCTTCCATGGTAAGACCGTTTGCTTTGCTCTCTTCAGAGATATAAAGCGCAGCAGAAAAAATACGCGGCGCGGCATCGAACAAATCAGCTGGACGCTTAGGTAAAAGTCTGGGTGCAATCAGCCATAAGTATAAAATTGCAATACCACTACTCATCGCCACCGGCATAATAAATTCAAACATAGAGAATTCCCGCATCCCCATACTTACGGCAACTGACACCACCAGCAAGTTAGTCGACGTGCCAATTGTTGTGCCCATGCCTCCGATCAAGGTTGCAAAACCCATTGGCATTAAAATACCCGAAGGTGAAGTTTTTGTGCGTAATGAAACGCTCATTAATATTGGTAAGAGTAAAATGACAATCGGCACATTATTGACGAAAGCACTCAAAACCGCTCCCACCAAAAGTGTCATTAGAAATGAGAGTGCCGGCGCTATGGTCCAAAGCTTAGCCAGCATCCTACCAACAGGCTCTAAAGCACCTGTTCTAGATAGTCCATGACCAATAATCATCAAAGCGGTTACGGCAACCAGTGCTTCGTGTCCAAAACCTGAATAAAATTCGAGAGGATCTAATTCAATACCATCATGAGAATAAGGAAATAGATAAAAGCCAACCGTGAGGATTACCAGAATGAACAAACTGGAGGTCTCCATTGGCAGCCTATTGTTGGTAAACATCGCTAAGGCAATAACCGTCAAGACCATGACAGCAATGGCGTGAGCGTTCAATGAAACTTCAATAACTTCCATAATCTAAGCTTACCTGATTGGCAACGGCTTTACCTACACTTGCCAGAGTAGAGTATTCATTTAGCTTTTCAAGCTATTAAAAAGAATTTGCAGCTATTGTGAAACCTTAAGCTCCAGCCTATATAAAGATTAAAAAACTAAAATATGCGTGTTATATTGATTTGACAATTTGGGAAGTAATAATACCGAGGAAAAGATTATGCGCCCTACATTCAATAAAATCACCAGCATATTAGCCCTAGGACTTTTAGGGGTAATCAGTGCAGGCAGTGTCCAAGCCGACATATATGGCCACTGGAACCCAATCATGCATGAAGACCGGCTTGAACGTGGACCAGGTCCTATGGCAGGTGACTATGCCGGATTGCCAATCAATGATGCCGCCAGAATGCGTGCCGATACATGGACTGCCAGCTTACTCACGGTTCCTGAACATCAATGCAAACCTCACCCTTCTACTTATGGATTTAGAGGTGTTGGGAACTTGCGTGTTTGGCAGGTAATCGATGATGAAACGCAGGAATTAACAGCCATTCGTACACATATTTCCTGGCAGGCACAGAAACGAGTTATATGGATGGATGGTCGTGATCACCCTGATGAAATGTATCCACATACTTGGGGAGGTTTCTCAACTGGGCATTTTGAAGGCGATACGCTAGTGGTTGAAACTACTCATATTAAAAATAGCTGGATGCGCAGAAATGGCTTGGCATTTAGTGATCAGGCGACCATGTTGGAGTATTTCTACCCTCATGGCGACACCATGACCCACGTCATGATGATCACCGACCCAGTTTATCTAGATGATGTTTTTATTAAGACCAACGGCTTTTCAACCAGAACAGAGAGTTCTATGGATCCCTACCCTTGCCGTTATGCTATTGAAATTGAAAGAGAGCCTGGTGAGATCCCTCATTATTTACCAGGGCAAAATACTGCTCCTCTAGAGTTTTCTGAAGAAAATGGTATTCCTTTTGAAGCGGGTCGTGGCGGCGGTATTACTATGATGCCTGAATATATGGATATCGTTCAAGATTGGCGCATGGAAAACATGACCTATGAAGAACGTATAGGCGACGGCATACCTCCTGGTAACCGGAGATAAAACCAGATCCGAAAAGGCAAAGTTAGTTAGTTTTAGATTGATAGATAAAAAATAAGGAGGCCAAGGCCTCCTTATTTTTTGCTTGCTGGTTCTAACCGTTTTTTTTAATTCTTGTTTTTATTCTTTTTTTTATTCGTCTATCCATTCTATTATTATTTTTTTTATTTGCGTCATATATAAGAATACATCACATGTTATGTGCAAATATTATGCAATATTACTTTTAGCAAAGAGCTCGCTTGAATATCAGCTCTTGAGCTGCCTATAATCGCCCGGCTAATTTATATATTTTTATATAAACCTCTGTGTTTTCTAAATAGGAGAAAAACAATGAAAAATCTATTCGCTCTCATCTTGCTAGGCCTCTTCAGCATGACTGCAATTGCACAGTTACCTGTTGAAGTTATTCCAGCCAATCAACAACAAGCATGGCTACAAGATTCAAACCCTCAAGACGCTGCTGATAAAAAGCTGGTATATGATTTCTGGCGCAAGGTATTAGTCGCTCGTAACACAGATGCGGGTATGGAAATGATGGCTGAAGATTACATGCAACATAATCCAAACTTTGCAACAGGCCGCGCGCCCATCCTGCAAGTTTTTGGTCGTATAGGTGAGCAAGAAGAACTACCTTATATTGCTGATCTAGTTGCTATTACTGCTGATGCTGGCTACGTAACAATGGCATTTAAGCGTGAATTGGAAAATCCAAATACTGGTGATACTTACACTACCACCTGGTTTGATATGTTCCGCGTTGAAAATGGTCTGATTGCAGAACACTGGGACTACGGTACTATTTCTGCTCGTTAAGCTAGATCATCTAAATTATTTAGATATAAAAAAGGGCTGATTTATCAGCCTTTTTTTTGGGATTAAATTAGCTCTACATAAAAGACTGGTGTTAAAAAGCTAATAATGAGCCTTCAGGAATACCGCTAAGGCAAGCAATACTGTTTGAATTTCTGGCAAATGGCTCATATTGACGACTGTAAGCGGGCAAGCTCTCAATATAATCCCGAGCGCGGCTGACACTATCAAAATCTCCATGTATTACTAACCATTGTTGTGGCCTGTTAGAAGTTCTAGATATAAGGCAAAGGTAGGTCTCATTTAGCAATTCAGTAAGAGAGAGTAACTGTAGATATTCTTCTAACATGGGCTGATCAGCGATAGGGAAAGCGGCCATTTGTACCGTATAACTGTTTTTACTCGCTATATTTTGCAACCATTCAGCGCTTGCTCGTGCTCTAACACCAATCAAACCAGATAACTCAGAAAAACCTGCTACTCCCATAGTAATATTGTCTGGAGCTTGCTCGGATGGCGGATTTTGGATATCAGCAAGTACTGGTGCTTCTGTTTGCACCATATCAACGCTTTGTTCTATTTGTTCTGTTTGTTCTGTTTCTTCTATTTCTTCTATGGCTTGTGTTTGACTTGCACTAACCAAGATCTCATCAGAATCTACCACTCGAATTGGCTCAATGAGCTCTTCAATTTGAGCTTCTTCTATTTGAGGTTCTATTATTGCGGTTTCTAATATCTAAGTTATCTCAGGGTTTGTAATTGCTATTTCAGTTGGATCAATATCAGTTAGCAACTCACTGACAGAGCTTTCTAGCACTGGATCTTCAGGTCTAGGGTCGACATTATCATCAACCAACTGTTGAACAACCCCCACCGGCTCTTCAACTGGTTCCTGGGGCGGTAATTGAACTGTTTCAATAGCGCTTTCTATAACAACAACTTCCGGTGCCAATTCTTGTATCGTTTCAATAGCTTGCGCTGTGATTTCGGTTAATTCCTGATTAGTCTGCTCAGTCTGAAATGCACTTATGCCGAAAAATAAGGCTAAAGCTATGACCAAAACACCAAAACCCGAAAAAAAAGCCGTCCATGGTAATAAGTGTCGCATACCATAACCACTATCTTTTATCGCCGCTTTAACATGCTGTGGGAATACTTTTTGCTGAATGGCTCCAAATTGATGGCCAGGTTGAATTGTTGACGAGGCGTAGGCCGCCATCAAAGATTTATCGGCCAAAATATTGACTCGTCGAGTTAAACCTTCAGAGGCTTTATTGAGCAGCTTTTCAGCTTTTGCAGTAAAAACCTGAGGCCAGGGACAGCCTGCAGCTTGCATACGATAATGCAGATAATCGCTGGTTTGCTCAAGACTCATTGGTTCCAGATAAAAGCTGTGGGTTATCCTCTCTCTTAGCTGGCGTATATTTTTACCTTGCAGGTTTTTATCTAACTCAGGTTGCCCAAAAAGAATAATCTGCATTAATTTATGGCGGTGTGTTTCCAGGTTGCTTAACAGCCTAATTTCTTCAAGGGTTTCAATAGGCATACCCTGTGCTTCTTCAATAAATACAACGACTATGCCACCTTCGCTGTGTTTCTTGACTAGATAGTCTTGCAACTTGTGCATGACCATGAGGCGCTCAGTTGAAGAATCGACCTCAAGGTCTAATTCAAAGGCTATGGCGTAAATAATATCGCGAGCAGAAAGGCTGGGATTAGCAATATATACGATTTCAACAGCATCAGGCAGACGCTCTTCCAGCATGCGGCAAAGCATGGTCTTCCCACTACCAACTTCACCCACAACCTTAACGATGCCCTCACCTGAAGTGACCGCATAAACCAAGGCATTAAGAACCACCCCCGGACCATTAGTTCCTCCAGGGAAAAACATAGACGGATCAGGCGTAATTCGAAAAGGAAATTTCAGTGAGATCAATGGCACCGGTATAGAATTTTATAATGGCATGCTTTACGCCTCTGATAAAACCACTGTTTACCGATTCCATTTTGATGGTAATGAGCTAGTACCTTCTTCAGAGCCTGAAATAGTAGTAGATGGTTTTACTAACGAACAACAACATGGTGATAAAGCGTTTACTTTTGATAATGCAGGCAATATTTATGTCGCTGTCGGCGCCCCCTCAAATGCCTGTATGCGTGAAGCAAGAACAATGGGTTCACCCGGCTTACGCCCTTGCCCAATTCTGGAAAGACATGGCGGCATCTGGCGCTTTAATGCTAATGAGTTGAACCAAGATCAATCCGATGGGGTTGTTTATGCGACAGGCATTCGAAATACTGTCGCACTGAGCTGGAATGATGAGCATGGTGCGCTATATTTTCTGCAACACGGCCGCGATCAACTAGACACGCTTTTCCCGGAATTCTACAACGCTAGAGATAATGCTTTGCGTACTGGAGAAGAATTTTTAAAAGTGACATCTGAAGGACAGGTATTTGGTTGGCCATTTACTTATTATGATAATTTAAGGCAAGAACGCATGGTTAACCCTGAGTATGGTGGTGATGGCCAAACAGTTGCGACACAAGGCCAATACGCTGAACCCATTATTTCTTTTCCCGGACATTGGGCGCCAAATGAATTAATCTTCTACACAGGCGACATGTTCCCTGAATCTTACCAAGATGGTGCATTTGTCGCCTTCCACGGTAGCTGGAATCGAGCTCCTATCGTTCAAGATGGCTTTAATGTTGCTTTTATTCCTGGTGATGCCGAAGAAATGGAAGCTACCTTCCAAATTTTTGCTGACGGCTTTAGAGGGGAGACCGACGGCTTCACATCTGATGCTCGACCGGTAGGTCTAGCACAAGGGGCTGATGGCTCTTTGTATATATCTGACTCTATTAACGGAAGAGTTTGGAAAATCACTTATAACAAAAGCCTGATGCAATAAGTTAATTTAAACTGCCTTCGCTCTCGCTTTGAGCTTCATTTGCATCTTCAATAGCGGATGAAATAAGCGAGTGTGGAGGCAAAGTAAATTTCAATATAAAAAATCCAATCAATGCTGACGCAATAGAGCCGACGATTATTCCGAGACGGTCACCCGCAAAATTACTGCCACTGGCATGTTCAAAAGCCAAGCTCGCAATAAATAAACTCATCGTAAAGCCTACGCCACAAACAAACGCTACCCCGCTAAGTTGAGACCAATTAATACCTTTTGGTAATTTAACAATACCAATAGCCACCGCCAATCCAATAAAAAGCATGATCCCCAATGGTTTGCCGATTACTAACCCGGCCCAGACTCCCATGGTAATGGGATGCAATATATCTGCAAGTGACATGCCCGCAATAGATAATCCCGCATTAGCAAATGCGAACATCGGTAAAATGACATAAGCAACTGGGCCATGTAGATTATGTTCTAGCGCTTTAACCGGAGAGTTACCCTCTTCATCCCGCATTGGGATGCAAAAAGCGATTAAGACACCTGCCAAGGTTGCATGAACTCCTGATTTTAAAACGGCCACCCACAGCACTATACCCAACAAGATATAAGCTGAAGAATTTGTTACTTGCAAAACTTTATTCATCAAAATGGCGATGCTCAGTGCTGCTAAAGCAATTAACAAGGCTGTTAAAGACAAATCTCCCGAGTAGAAAAAGGCAATTATCACTATTGCCGCTAAATCATCAAAAATCGCCAGCGTTAACAGAAATACTTTAAGGCTCGTGGGCACCCTAGCACCGAAAGATCCCAATAAGGCTAGAGCAAAGGCTATATCGGTTGCCACAGGGATAGCCCAGCCATTCATTGCTAAAGAATCACCCAGGTTAAACACAATATAAACCGTCGCTGGGCCGATTATGCCACCTAAGGCGCCAATGCCTGGAAGAATTACCTGTGATAATGATGAGAGCTCACCTTCAACAATTTCGCGTTTAATTTCCAGCCCTATCAGAAAAAAGAAAACTGCCATAAGGCCATCATTAATCCATAGCAGCAATGCTTTATTAATCTCGAATGAACCAACTTGGATAGCAACGGTGGTATCCAATAAAGCATCATAAAGCGACGCTAAAGGTGAATTAGCCACAATCATGGCAACGATAGCGGATATGAAAAGTAAAATACCGCCAAAGGATTCAAGTCTGATGAAATCACGAATAAAATCTACAGGTGGCTTAATAGAATTTAGCATGTTTAAAAATCCACTCCTTTTTGAGCCTGAATACCTAGGTCATAAGCATGTTTTATATTTTTAACTTCCGAAACCGTATCAGCAATTTCTCTTAATACCGAGCCTCCGCCCCTGCCGGTAATGACAACACTTTGTTGCACGGGTCGATTTTTAATGGCATTAATTATTGTAGCTTCCGAAAGGTAGTCAAAAGCCAGCATATAAGTCAGCTCGTCTAGTACTACCAAATTAATCTCTGGATTTTGCAGTAGTTTCTCCGCCTCGACCCAGGTGCTCTGCGCCGCCACTATATCCCCTTCCCTGTCTTGTGTATCCCAGGTAAAACCTGTTCCCATCTGATAAAAAGGCAGAGAAGGATACTTTTCTTTAATATAGATCTCTTCACCTGACAATTGCTCACCTTTAATGAATTGCACTATACCAACCTTATGACCATAACCAAGGCTGCGAATAACCATGCCAAAAGCCGAACTACTTTTACCTTTGCCATCACCAGTCAGAAGAATACACACACCAACTTGCACAGTTGCAGCGGCAATACCTTTATCAACCTTCTCTTTGAGTTTCTGCTGCGTCGCTTTATGTTTAGTATTTTTATCAGTCGTCATTACTGGATTAATTAACCTTCATATTTATATTTTCACCAATGATACATTGAATTCACGCTACCGCTAACATGCCTTCTGAGGTATCCTATGCAATCTTTTTTAAGCCCTGAAAAATAGACTTAAACCACCATGGCAGTAGACATAAACAACACTGAGAATAAAGCAATTACCGAAGAATATCTTCACCAGGATGTGGAAAAATCTGCACAACTGTTTTGGGATGAACAACAGAGCTTTAAGGTAGAGGAAGATTCAAACAAGGAAAAATTTTATTGCTTGTCCATGTTCCCCTACCCTAGCGGTCGTTTGCATATGGGCCATGTACGTAATTATACCATCGGCGATGTGATCTCTCGTTTCCAACGCATGCTAGGCAAAAGTGTATTACAGCCCATGGGCTGGGATGCCTTTGGTTTGCCAGCAGAAAATGCTGCCATGAAAAACAATGTGGCTCCAGCAAAGTGGACTTATGAAAACATTGACTATATGCGTACTCAATTACAGCAGCTAGGCTATGCCTATGACTGGGGTCGTGAAATTGCCACTTGTCACCCCGATTATTACCGCTGGGAACAATGGTTCTTTATTAAATTGTTTGAGAAAGATTTGGTCTATAAAAAAGAAGCCGAAGTAAACTGGGACCCTGTTGATCAAACGGTACTGGCGAACGAGCAAGTCATCGATGGGCGTGGTTGGCGTTCAGGGGCATTGGTTGAGCGCCGCAAAATCCCTCAGTGGTTTATTAAAATTACCGATTACGCTGAAGAGTTACTTACCGATTTAAATAAGCTGGATGAATGGCCCGAAAAAGTTCGTGTTATGCAGCAAAACTGGATTGGCCGCTCTGAAGGTCTGGAGTTTAGCTTTGAGGTTGCTGGCCATGATGCTCTGAGTGTCTATACAACGCGTCCAGATACAATTATGGGAGTTACCTATGTTGCCGTTGCCGCCCAGCACCCACTTGCGCTAGCAGCAGCTGAGCATAGCCCTGAAATCAAAGCTTATATTAAAGATCAAGACAATATCAAAGTAGCCGAGGCCGAATTGGCAACCATGGATAAAACCGGCATTGATACCGGCTTCAAAGCTATACACCCATTAACTGGCGAAGAGCTGCCAATTTGGGTAGCAAACTTTGTACTGATGTCTTATGGCTCCGGCGCGGTAATGTCTGTACCCGCACATGACCAGCGTGACTGGGAGTTCGCTAAGGCTTATGGCCTGAAGATTAAACAGGTTATTAAACCGATAGATGATGCCACATGTGATATCAGCAAGGCGGCCTTTACTGACAAAGGCATCTTAATCTCTTCTGATGAATTCAATGATCTGAATTTCGAGCAGGCATTCGAAAAACTGGTCGACTTTTTTAGTGGTAAAGGTAGTGGCCGAAAAACGGTAAATTATCGCTTACGAGATTGGGGCGTGAGTCGGCAACGTTATTGGGGCACCCCCATTCCGATGATCACATGTGAATCATGTGGCTCTGTACCTGTACCAGAATCCGAATTACCAGTGATTTTACCTACAGATGTTGAATTTGATGGCAGCGGTTCTCCGATTAAAAAGATGCCGGAATTTTATGAAACAACTTGTCCAAGGTGTAATGCTAAAGCTGAACGTGAAACCGATACCTTTGATACTTTTATAGAATCTTCATGGTATTACGCCCGTTTTGCCTGTCGTGATGAAAATTCCGCCATGCTTAACAAGCAGGCTGATTACTGGCTGCCGGTTGATCAATATATTGGTGGTATTGAGCATGCAATTTTGCATCTACTTTATTCCCGCTTCTTTCATAAATTAATGCGTGATGAAGGCTTGGTAAATTCAGATGAGCCCTTTAAGCGCTTATTAACCCAAGGCATGGTTTTAAAAGACGGCAGTAAAATGTCTAAATCTCAAGGCAATACTGTCGATCCAGAAGGCTTAATCGAGCAATATGGTGCCGATACTGTACGCCTATTTATGATGTTCGCTTCACCGCCGGATCAAAGCCTGGAATGGTCAGACAGCGGTGTGGAAGGTGCTTATCGATTCTTAAAACGCTTATGGAAACTAATTGCGCCATTTACAGCAACTGATGTTAAACCTGAAGCCAGTTCTCTGAATGATCAACAAAAAGCCTTACGTCTAAAAACCCATAGCACGATAAAAAAAGTGACTGATGATTATGCCCGTCGGCAAGTTTTTAATACTGCGATTGCTGCTGTAATGGAATTATTTAATGCCGTTTTCAAGTACAGTGAGCAAACTGAGAATAATGAACAAGATATAGCTGTTATCCAGGAAGCCCTTGAAGCTATAGTCTTGTTATTAGCGCCGATTGTCCCTCACCTTTGTCACGTACTATGGCAACACCTAGGAAATTCTGAGGCGATTATTGATGCCTCTTGGCCTGATTTCGATGAATCAGCATTGCAACAATCAACGCTTACAATCGTCGCTCAGGTCAACGGAAAATTGCGTGCCAAATTGGAATTGCCTTCTAACTGCAGTAAAGAAGAGCTTGAGGCCGCTGCATTAGCGGACGAAAACATTGAAAAACATATTGCCGGTCTGACTATTCGGAAAGTTATTGTTATACCTGGCCGCTTGGTCAATATCGTCGCCAATTAATGTGAGCAGAAGATCTGCAAAAGATAAGTAAAAGATGAACAAAAGTATTCTGACAATTCTGATGCTCCTGCTTTTAAGCAGTTGTGGCTTTACTATGCGAGGATATGACTCCTCGCTATTAAGCCCCAAGCTTCAGCAAATGCAACTTTCTGTTAATTCTAGCAGTAATGAACTTGCTCAGATTTTAAGACGTAGACTCATTTCGTCTCAAGTAAACATTATCGAGGATTCATCAGCTTACAAACTCACTCTAGGTGATGAACAAAGCCGTGAACGTATTATTAGCGTAAATCGTAATATCAGAGCTGGCGAGTATGAAATAACTCTTACTGCATCTTTTCAGCTTGAGAATAACGGTGACTCAATTATTGCAAGAGAGATAATTTCTGTCGATCAAATCTATGAAGCTGACCCTAACAATGCTGCTGCTAAAACCAATGAAGCTGAATTAGTTCTTGATGAATTACGCCAAGCATTAACAGAACAAATAATGAGACGCCTTCAAACGGTCCAATAATCTTTCGGCGACTATTACTCGATGCCTATTGCCCTATGATATAGGCCTTGCAATAATCAAAACCAATATCTATAAAAAACTGGAGCTAAACATGAAATTATCACTTAAATTCCTAGTAGTCGGCACAATTTTAGGACTTCTTAGTATACCTGCACATGCTGAGTGGCAATTAAACAATTCTGATTCCAGTTTGTATTATGTCACCAGTAAAGCCGCGGCTATTTCTGAAATTAACACTTTTACTAACTTAAGCGGGGCTATTTCTGATGACGGTACAGCCACCTTAGAAATTGATCTTGCGAGTGTTGATACTGCCATCGAAATTCGCGATCAACGTGTTAGGGATATTTTATTTGAAATCCAAGAATACCCTACTGCGTCTATTACTATAGAAATAGACAGCTCTGCTCTAGCCAATCTGGCTACAGGAAGCTATAGCATTACCAATTACGACTATAGTTTATCTCTGCATGGCATGACGGCTGAATTAAATGCAGATTTACGTTTGAGTAAAACTTCCGACTCTAGAATTGAGATTCAACCAGCACAACCAATTATTATCGGTGCCGGACTTTTTGGCCTGGCCGCAGGTGTTGAAGCATTAAGAGAAGTTGCAGGTCTACCGAGTATTAACCCTAATGTGGTTGTCGATTTTTCCTTATCTTTTGATGAAGGCATGTAACGTTTATTTCTTGTGCAAGTAAAACCAGAGCAAGTTCTTTCAGAATTAACTAATAAAATCCCGCCTGTTATTTGGGTTGCTGGGGACGAAACCTTGCTGGTCCAAGAGAGTTGTGACCAGATAAGAAAGTTTGCACAGGCACAGGGCTTTAGTGAACGCGAAGTCTATACAGTTCATAGTGGTTTTGATTGGAATATATTACTTGAATCCAGCAATAGCCTGTCTTTATTTGCTGAAAAAAAACTCATCGACCTGCGCCTAAATTCAGCCAAGCTTGATGATGCCGGTAAAAAAGCATTACACGCTTACCTGGCAAATCCATCTGAAGATAATCTCTTACTAATCTCAAGCCCAAGGGTTGAGAAAGCTGCAACCAATACTAAGTGGTTCAAACAAATTGAAACAGAAGCTTATTTTATTGTGATTTGGCCCATTAACTCGCAAAACCTAGCAGCTTGGATCAGACAACGTCTTAAAAGTCATGGACTAACAGCCGATGGCCAAGCTATAGACATACTTTGTCAGCGCACTGAAGGTAACTTGTTGGCGACTGCACAGGAAATAGATAAGCTGAGCATTCTTGCTGACAACAAGGAATTAGATGCCAGCATGGTTGCTCGAGCAGTAGCCGATAGCGCACGTTTTAATGTTTTTACCTTAATTGATACCGCAATAGCGGGTAACTCTGCTCGAGCTCTAAATATTCTTTATCATCTAAAGGCTGAAAGTGAGGATCCTCTTAAAATTCTAAATTTTATTTGCAAAGAAATTCGCTCACTCTGCAAAATGGCGCTACAGCTTGAAAATGGACAAAGTATTAGCGCTGTTATGCAAAGTGAACGTGTTTGGCGCAATAAGATGGGTCCAGTATCGACAGCCTTAAACAATCATTCTTTGGCGCAACTTCAGGCTTTTTTAAATGATGCCAGCTTAATCGATCAATCTGTAAAAGGCTTAAATAAGCTCAACACCTGGGATGAGCTTTCTCGCATGATACTTTCTATGAGTGGTGATAATTTAGACCTGAGCGCCTAAATATAAACTTCAATAAGTAAATAATTTATATAGATTTCAGTAAGAAATTTAATGCAAATCTTTTAGCTCAGATTTGATCTAAATCTGCCTGCTTATCTGCATGATATGAAGATCTGACCAATGGACCACTAGCAACATGTCTAAAGCCCATTTCCTTGCCGAGAAGGGCATACTCGTCAAATTCATCCGGATGTACAAAACGTTCAACAGCTAAATGTTCCCGGCTCGGCTGCAGATACTGACCTAAGGTAACCATGTCAATGTTATGTGCCGCCATATCTTCCATAACCTGAATAACTTCTTCTTTGGTCTCACCGAGACCTAGCATAATTCCGGACTTTGTTATCACTTGTGGCGCCATCTCTTTATATTTTTTCAATAAATTTAATGACCATTGATAATCAGAGCCAGGTCTCACTTTTTTATAAAGACGCGGAATGCTTTCAAGATTATGGTTAAAAACATCTGGTGTTGTGCCGGTCAAAATTGCTAAGGCAACATCCATACGTCCACGAAAGTCAGGCACCAATACTTCAATTTTAATTCTGGGATTTAAACGTCTGGTTTCTGCAATACAACGCGAAAAATGTTCAGCTCCGCCATCTCTTAAATCATCCCGATCGACAGATGTCACAACCACATAGTTTAATTGCATTTCAGCAATTGCTTCAGCAAGTTCTGTTGGCTCATTTTCCATTGGAGGGTTGGGTCGCCCATGCGCTACATCACAAAAAGGGCAACGTCTTGTACAAATATCACCTAGAATCATAAAAGTGGCAGTGCCGCTGGTGAAACACTCTCCCAAATTTGGACAAGATGCTTCTTCGCAGACAGAGCTTAATTTATGTTTTCTTAAGGTGCTTTTAATGTGCTCCACTTTCGCTGAAGTGCCCATCCGGACACGTATCCATTCGGGCTTGCGAGGCAATTCAGTGGTTGGAATAACCTTAACGGGAATACGCGCTACCTTATCGGCACCACGTAATTTTTCACCTTGAACGACTTTTTTCAATTTAGTTGCCACTTAAAAAACTTACTTTATATCCTATGGAGCGAATGAGCAGAGAGTAAGAATCAACACCTTAGTTCGCCCACTATAAATCAGCTTGAAATTATATCAGATTTGTCTGTAACACATGGAGCAGCTTATCTTGCGCTTGCTGAAATAAATTTTGTTCAGAGTGCTTAATAGTATCTATAGTATCAATACTATTAACATGATCTATAAGCTGAGTTGTTTCCAAACCAGCATACCCGCAAGGATTGATATAAGTAAAAGGTGTTAAATCCATATCGATATTGAAGCTTAGTCCATGGTAAGAACAGCCTTGTTTAATACGCAAACCTAAAGCTGCAATTTTTTTCTCGCCTACATAAACACCCGGTGCTCGAGGCTTTGTTTCACCTCTGATGCCATAAGATGCTAATACTGAAATAATAGAATTTTCGATTAAGTCTACTAGTTGTCTAATACCAAGCTTATTTCTACGCACATCTATCAATAAATAAATAACCAATTGGCCAGGGCCATGGTAAGTTACCTGCCCTCCTCTGTCAGACTTCACGACAGGAATATCATGTGCATTTAGTATATGTTCTGGCTTGCCAGCCTGCCCCAAAGTAAACACAGGCTCATGCTGGAGAACCCACAACTCATCAGGGGTAGAAGGAGTTCTATTAAGCGTAAATTCAAGCATTTTCTGCCAAATCAGCTCATAAGGTTGTATCCCTAAAAAGCGCAACTTACAGTGCTCTGCTTCAATAGTCTGTTTGGAGGTGCTCACAAATATTACAAAACCATGGATACCAAACCACTGGCCTTTAAATCATCAAACAAGGCCTGGAGTTGCTGGGTACCGGTAGCATAAATAATGACATTAACTGCCAGGTAATTATTATTCCGGCTGGGCCGGAAACTGATATTTTCATCTCTTAAATCAGGGGCATGAAGGCGAATAATTTCCAGTATCATTTCACTGAATTTGGCAACATTTTTTCCCATCACTTTGACTGGGTATTCACAAGGAAACTCTATTTTTACCGAGTTTTCATCTATATCTAGAGTGTCCAAAATAGTGTATGTTTTCTAACTAAATAAGGCCATGAAGAATAAGGTTAACCAATCCATAATACGTTTGATCAAACTGCCTCTTTCAATAGTCTGCAAAGCAATGACTTCACCTTGATAATATACTTGATCATCAAAGCTAATGGTGACCTGCCCAAGAATATCTCCTGCATTAATAGGCGCTTTTAGGGATTCTTCAATTTGTAGCTCAGTCACTAAATCATCACCACTATTATTAGGGATAGTAATAAAAACCTGCTCTTGCACTCCGATATCTACAGAATTACTTTTACCCGACCAAACCTGATTGCTGGATAACACTTCATTGCCCGTAAAAAGCTCATAAGTTTCATAGAAACGAAAACCGTAGGTGAGTAATTTTTGTGCTTCGATAGCGCGGGCATTGACACTGTCAGTACCCATTACCACAGCAATTAAGCGCATACCATCACGCGTAGCAGATGCAACCAGACAATATCCAGCAGCTTCAGTAAAGCCGGTTTTCATGCCATCCACATTCCTATCCTGAAACAAAAGGCTATTACGATTAGGCTGACGAATACCGTTATAAGTGAATTCAGGAACACTATAAATTTCGTAATTATCTGGGAATCGTTCAATCAATGCTTGAGCAAGGGTAGCCAAGTCTCTAGCCGACATGACATGTTGATCTGCCGGCATGCCGTGGGCATTTACAAAGTAAGAATTATCAAGTCCAAGCAATTCAGCATGCTGATTCATCATGTCTGCAAAGGCATCTTCACTGCCTGCAACATGTTCAGCTAAAGCAACACTAGCATCATTGCCTGACTGCACAACCATGCCATAAATGAGGTCTTCCAAACGAACAGTCGTGCCTTCCTGGATAAACATTTTAGATCCATCCATTTGCCAGGCTTTGACACTGATATAGACTTCCTCATCTAGGGTGATATTGCCGTTTTCTAACTCACTCGCAACAACATAATCTGTCATTATTTTAGTAAGACTGGCCGGAGGCAAAGGAATGTCCGCATTTGACTCAACCAAAATATCGCCTGTCGTTGCGTCCATGAGCACATAGGATGTCGCCGCAATATCAGGTGCCCTTGGAATTATTCGGGCTTGTTGCGCTAGTACAGCGTTAGAGCCAGTAAGAAATAGCAAAGCACACACTAATACACAGCAATAATAGAAAATATCATTATCTTTTATCATAAATTGTTTAACAGCTTTTGCTTGCATGGTCTTCCTCTATATTCGCACAATAAGTTCGCATATTAACCTGGCTTTTCTGTGGCTATAACAAGTCTTTTTACTGCCTCACCCGGAAGGGTGTTCCCAACCCCGCATCAATAATTATTTGTATTAAATTATCAAGCTGAATTGTCTCATTTAGTGGGCCTAAACGCACACGATGTAAAATATTATTCGACCCTTGACTGGCTTCACTACGAATAAAAGCGGGGAATTCAGTTAATCCATTTACGACAGCAAGAAGATTCTCAGCGCTAGTGAGATTACTAAATGCGCCCAGTTGTAAATATTCCTGGCCTGCATCCTCTACAATGCGCTGTCTTTCGGCCGCAATTTCTTCCTGATCAATTGTGTTGCTATCCACATTAGAAGCCAACATTACCGTTTGTTCTGGTGCTTGTTCTAACCAGGGGGTCAACGATTCGATATGTACTCTTGCAGTGCCAATGTTAGCATAGCCTAATTTAGCTGCGGCAGCATATGATAAATCAATAATTCTGTCTTCGTGGAAAGGACCTCGATCATTAACTCTAACGACGATACTTTCGCCATTATCTAGATTCGTGACTTTAGCAAAACTGGGTATAGGCAAACTTTTATGAGCCGCTGTAAAAGTGAACATGTCATAAATTTCGCCATTGGAGGTTAAGTGCCCATGGAATTTTCGTCCATACCAAGAAGCGCTCCCACTCTCTTGGTAACCGACTTCAGTATCCATCACAGTATAGCTTTGTCCATTGACCTGATAAGGGCTTCTGTTGCCAGCCATGGTTCTATTCACGGGCTCTGGAATTACGTCTGGAATTATATCTATATCAATTGGTTCTAATATGGGGCTATCGTTCTGCATATCATAGCGGCCAGCATTAGTTTCGGAATTAGTACCAGAACTCGTATTAGAAGGGGTAGAAGATACGCAAGCTGTTAAGGTAACAGCCAGGGAAATAATGAAAGCTAACTTGTAATTAAGATATTCTGCCATAGGGTTAGCGGTGATTATTTTTCCATCCTTATCATTGCATTACTCAAGATCGAATCAATCAACATAAACTTAATTAGCATAGCGAAACGCAGTCTTACCATGACTATGGATAGACATTAGGATACCAAAACCCAGCATTAGAGTAACGATAGAAGTTCCCCCCAAGCTTACTAAAGGCAAAGGGACACCCACGACTGGTAAAATTCCGCTGACCATACCAATATTAACGAAAATATAAACAAAGAATGTGAGCGTGATACTACCTGCTAGCAAACGCGTAAACATATCATTTGAAACTGCCGCTATATATAAGCCTCTAGAAATTATCGCAAGATAAAGTACTAACAATAGCATGACGCCAACCAAACCAAATTCTTCTGCTAACACCGCAACAATAAAGTCTGTTTGCCCTTCAGGTAAAAAATCCAGACGAGATTGCACACCGTTCAACCAGCCTTTGCCATAAAGTCCTCCTGAGCCTATTGCTGTTTTTGATTGAATAATATTCCAACCAGCACCCAGTGGGTCTTTTTCGGGATTCAGAAAGGTCAAAATTCGTTGTTGCTGGTAATCCTTTAAATAAAAAATCCACATTGCAGGAATGGACAAGACCCCAGCGCCAATCGCAGAACCAACTAACTTCCAGCTTATGCCCGCCAATAACAAAACAAATATGCCAGACACACCTATAAGCAGAGCTGTTCCTAAATCAGGCTGCATTGCAATTAAAACAGCAGGCAAACCCACCAAGACCAAAGACCAAAATATATGCTTAAATCGCGGGGGAATTGATCGCCTAGAGAAATAAGCAGCCAAGGTTAAAGGTAAGACAATTTTCATGATTTCAGAAGGTTGAAAGCGCGGTAAACCAGGAAGATCTAGCCAGCGCTGCGCTCCATTAGCGGTCGAACCAAAAAATAAAACCACCACTAATAAACTTAAACTAATCACATACATTAGTGGCGCCCAACGTCGCATGACTCGAACATCAACTTGAGCGACTATAAACATAACAATGAAAGCCAGGACTATGAAAATAATCTGTCGGCGCATATCAGCTTGATTAGCATCCGTTGCACTATATAACACCATCAAACCAAAACCTGTCAGCACCACAATGGCGAACAACAAAGGAAGATCTAGATTTAATTTTTCCCAGATACTTAAGCGTTTTTCCAGATTATTAAAGTCACCGCTAAGCTGTTTAACAAATGCTGAAGAACTCACAACGCCTCCAAACTTGGAGCGACTGAACTAAGTTGTTGTTCGGGAATAATTTCTGGTTCCACTAAAAACTCTTGTTTTACGTCACCTTGCTCATCCAGCAAATAAGCATCCATTATTGTTTTAGCTATCGGGCCGGCCACACCACTTCCGCCTTCTCCATGCTCAACAAATACGGCAAGTGCAATAGTTGGATTTTCCACTGGTGCAAAGGAAATGAACAAGGCATGGTCTCGAAACTGTTCAGGCACTTCTAGATCATTATCAAAATCTGCGGCCATACCTATAATCTGAGCTGTCCCTGATTTACCAGCCATGTGATAAGGCATTCTTTCCAGCATCGCAATATAAGGATAGGCTGTACCATTATTTCGATATCCTCCATCATCTTTATGCACCACATCCTGCATGGCCTGGTGTATGAAGTCCCAGTCATCAGGATTTTGCAGGCTTATGTCAGGAATTGCACTGTCATGCTGGATATCTTCACTCAATAAGCCCGCCCTCTTCAGTAAAATTGGTTGTCTCCAGCGACCCTTATTTGCTAATACCATTGTCGCTGTTGCCAGCTGCAAGGGGGTAGCTTCTGTATAGCCCTGCCCGATAGCAGAATTTAATGTTTCACCTGGATACCAGGGTTGGCCTAAGGTTTCCATTTTCCAATCTCTGGATGGTAATGTGCCCTGACTGGCTTGAGAAATATCGATGCTAGTGTTTTTACCAAAACCAAATTGGTCAAGAAATTCAGCCATACGATCAATCCCAAGATCTATCGCCATATCCCAAAAATATATATCGCAAGATTGGTATATAGCCTTGGCTAAGTTAACCAAATCATGACCAGTTTCTGTCACCCACCAAGTCCAATCATGATAGATATGGGAGTCTCCCTGTAAAATAAAATAGCCTGGATCCTGGATCTGATAGTCTCTAGTTCTTACACCATAGTCTAGACTGGCTAGACCAATAAAAGGTTTCATTGTGGAACCCGGGGCATATTTTGCTAAAGCGCGGTTGAATAATGGAGTTTCAATTGGGTCATTTAACAAGGAATATGCCGTTTGACTTATGCCGGCGACAAACAGGTTAGGATCAAATGACGGCTTGCTAACCATGGCAAGAACACCGCCTGTTTCAACATCTAAGGCGACAACACCACCTCGATAATCTCCCAAAGCATCCCATGCAGCTAATTGCAGTTTACTGTCAAGATGCAGTATAAGGTCTTCGCCAGGAACCGGATCTGTTCTATCAAGTACATCCATGATCTGACCACGTGCATTTTTTTCAACAGTTTCATAACCCACCTGCCCATGCAGCAATGGCTCATAAAATCTTTCAATTCCGGTTTTACCAATCTGGTGAGTGCCTCGATACTCTTCAGCATTAAGGCTTCTTAGTTCTTCTTCGGTAATACTACTGAGATAACCTAAGGCATGGGCAATAGGAGCGCCCAAGGGGTAAAATCTGACAAGCTGTGCTTCTACTTGAAAACCAGGCAAACGATATTGATTAACTGCCAGCCTGGCAATTTCTTCTTCGCTTAAAGCGAAAGTTAACGGTACCGACGAAAAAGGGACACCTCGACGGCGCAAGCGTTGTTTAAACTCTGCAACCTCTTCATCTGGAAGCTCAATCAAACCTTGGATCAAGCCAATACTTGCATCTAAATCTCTTACATTTTCTTGTACTACAGTTAAATTAAAACTGGGTTTATTGTCAGCCAATAAAACACCATTACGGTCGTAGATTAGTCCTCGAGTGGGAGCGATAGACTGACTGTAAATCCTATTATTATCTGAAGCTGTTGAGTAAAACTCGTATTGATATATTTGTAAATAAATAAGCCGCGAAATAATGAAAGCAACAAGGAGAAGTGCAATTATTCCGCCGATAAGCAAGCGGGACAGAAATATCCGCCTTTCTTGGGTATGGTCTTTGAGGGTGATATCGTTAATCATTTACGAGATAACACCATAATTGGGGGTAATATTAAGCATTAATTTAAACAATATGGAGGATATACGCCCAATCAATGAATGTCCAAAATTTAGAACACAAAATTATCCAAAAATTCCATCAATTAAGGGTACTTAGAGGCAAAACAGAAAGAATTTATGAATAAAAAGCGCTAACTAGACTTATTCACTGGCAATTGACATCGTTGCCTCATCATCAGCATCCCAGCCACCACCCAAGGCTTGATAAAATCCTACCATTGAATTGAGCTGTTGGATTTTATTATTTAATACCGCTATACGCTGAGCAAACAAAGTGTTTTGTGCTGTTAACACGGTCTGAAAGTCAGCAACACCTTCAGCATAACGAACCTCTGCAAGCCGAAATGACTCTTCTGCTTGCGCCAGAAGACGTTGGGCAACTATACCTAACTCATCTAGCAATTGGATATTACTCAGTAGAACCTCGACTTCATTGAATGCGCCTAAAACTGATCTACGATAGATGTTCAAGCTGTTTTCCAGAGCCAAGCGATTTTGGTCAAGATCTCGTTGTCGGGCACCGTTATCTAAAAGAAGCTGACTTAAATTAGCGCTTAAATTAATAAGGGCATCCGGTGCGGAGAGTAAATCGCTCAATGATGAGCTTGAAGCATTGGCGCTGCCTGTTAAAGATATAGAAGGAAAGAAATTAAGACGGCTCAATTCAACCTGCACGGCGCTTCTTTGCAAATCAGCTTCTGCCTGTACCAGATCGGGACGTCGGCGTAATAAATCTGAAGGAATTCCAGGACGCAATGCAGGTACCAGAATATCTTCCAGACTGTCTCCATCAATATCAAATTCCTGTACTGTACGCCCCAGAATAAGCGCGAGTGAAGACAGTGCAGACAATTCATTTTGCTGCAAACTTTGGATATTAGTACGCTGCTGCTCTATGGCAATTTGTTGTTGCAGCGCATTAATTGGAACAACAACTCCAGCATCAACTCGGGCTTGTGTGATTTCTCCAATAGCTTCCGCATTCTCCAGATTTTGCTGCGCAGCTAAAATCTGATCACGAATTAGCAAGATTTGGAAATAAGCTGATGCAGCCGTTCCCAAGGTATTTAAAGCAGTATTGGCAACCTGAGCACGGCGCGATTGAAAATCAGCTAAAGCTCCTTCAAAGGTTGTCGGCTTGCTAATAATATCGGTATAAGTAAATGAACCTGTCAAATCAATTGGGCTATTAGGGCTGTTAACTGACTCTGATGCGCCTAAATTATCAGTATAAAGTGCACCAGTCCCAATTCTAACAGCAGGAATTGGCAATAAATTAAACCCGGCTTCTCGTAAAGCTATTTGTGCTGCTTCCAAATTGCGACGATTATTTTGCAGATCAAGATTGTTCTGCTTAACCGATTGCACGATTGAATTAAGTTCATCATCTTGAAAATTTTCCCACCAGATTAATGTAGGCCAAACTTCTGCATCTTCAGCAAACGGACCAAGCCATTCCTCGGGAACGTCAGTGTCTGCTAACTCTGGAACATCAATAGAAACACAAGCACTTAAGCCTAAAGCAAGAACGCCAGTAAATAGATAATTTTTCATATTCTTGTATATGGTATTAATACTGTGTGTCTCTATCTGAGTCATGTTTCTTCTCAATTAATTCGATCGTCAAAATATCTATTCATTAGCCAAGGCTACGACCGGGTCGAGTTGCGAGGCTTTTTTGGCCGGGGCAAACCCAAAAATCAAACCAGTGCTCACCGAACAGGTGAAAGCCAGCAACATCGGAGTGCTAGAAAAATAAATTGAAACGCCAAACCTCTGCAATATAAGACCAACCGCAACACCCAACGCAACGCCAATAACTCCACCGAAACAGGAAACTACAATGGCTTCGGCTAAAAACTGCGAAAGAATATCGCTTTGCCTTGCGCCAGTTGCCATACGCACACCTATCTCGCGAGTCCGCTCAGTCACAGAAACCAGCATAATATTCATAACGCCGATACCTCCAACCAACAGCGAAATTGCGGCCACCGAACCCAGCAATAAAGTAAAAGTTTTTTGAGATTCAGAAGCAGATTCCAACATGGAAGTGTTTTGATCAACACGCATGTCTTGTGTGCCATGTAATGCACTCAAATACTCAAGCATATTTTGTTCTGTCTGATCGACCAGTTCAATATCATCAACCAGCACCCTGATTTCATCAGCCTCAGCCTTTCCAAACACCCTAACTGCACCCGTTCTAAATGGAATATAAATAGCATCATCAGGGTTATTAAAACCTTGTGCGCCTTTTGAGGTTAAAATTCCAATCACCTGAAAAGGAATATTGCCGATTAAAATGTATTCCCCGAGTGGATCCTGTCCATCGGGGAAAAGATCTGCTCGCGCTTCTGAACCAAGCACAGCAACACTGGTTATATCTTCACTATCTTGGTTAGTAAAAAAAACGCCTTGCGCCAGCGGCCATGACTCGACTTCCGGCATTTCTCCAGTAGTAGCAACGACAGAGATTTGTGTATCATTTCTGCCAAAGCGAACTGATGAGTTACGACTTTGCATTTGTGGAATGGCTGCCAAGATATTTGGAACATTGCTTCCAACTGCCACTGCATCATCTAATGTCAGGGTTGATGGCATGCTACGAAAAGAACCTGGCAAACGTTCCGGTCGTATGGTTACAACATTAGTGCCTAATTGATTCATGATCTGAATAATATTCTGCTGAGCTCCTTCGCCAATAGCGAGCATGGCAACCACTGAAGAAACCCCAATCACAATACCCAATAAAGTCAGCATGGTACGGAAGATATTCGCCTTCAATGAACGAAATGCCATTCTGATTGCTTCACCCGTTCCTGCCATCATTGAAGAAGCTTTTCGACTCATGAAGAGCTCGCGTAATTTAGCATTATTATTTGAGTCAATATTTTCCGGTTTAGGTCCTGAATCACTGACAATCTCTCCATCAAGAAATTCAATGCTGCGATCAGCATGGGCAGCAACTTCTTTATCATGTGTGATCAGAATTACCGTGTGACCCTTTTTAGCCAAATCCTCCAGAAGTTCCATTACTTCAATACCACTTTGAGTATCAAGTGCTCCCGTCGGCTCATCCGCTAGAATGATATTGCCTCCATTCATCATCGCTCTAGCGATAGAAACCCTCTGTTGTTGTCCACCTGACAACTGGGTAGGCCGATGATCCATGCGATCACCAAGCCCAAGTGCACTTAATAAGGATTCTGCTCGTATTTCACGTTCATGCGCATTCAAGCCTGCATAAACCGCTGGCACCTGGACATTTTCTAGTGCCGATTCTGTTCCAAGCAAATTGTAATTTTGGAAAACAAAGCCAAAGGCTTCACGTCGCAACCAGGCAAGTCCGTCAGCATCAAAACTTTCTATATCCCTGCCAGCAAACAAATACTTCCCTGCAGTCGGCCGATCCAGGCAGCCCAGAATATTCATTAAAGTTGATTTTCCTGAACCAGACTGTCCAACAATGGCCAGAAATTCTCCCGGATAAATTTTTAAATCAATACCACGTAATGCATGCACTTCAACGCCGCCACCCGTAGTAAAGGTACGCATCACACCTTCTAGTTCTATTAGCGGAATCGCAATGCTTTTGCCCTGTTCTGCCGAGACATCTTCAGCTTGCCCAAATGACTCATTTGATCCTGCTGCGACATCAATTATAGAGGCAGTCATGCTTATCTTCTTCCGCCTGGGATGCCTAGCGCAGATCTTAATTGGTCACGATCGATACCATTTACATTTCCTTGTATGACTCCAGAGACCACGGATTCGCCTGCTTGCAAACCTGATATCACTTCTGCTGATACGCGACTGCTCAGGCCAACAATGATTTCTTTGGTTTCCAGCGTGCCGTCATTCAATTGAACCTGGACACTGGCTATACGGCTACCAGCTCCTCTATCATTCGCAGCATCGCTCCTTGCGGCTCCGCTTTGTCGGTTGCGGGCTGGGAAATTTGCGCCATCTTGTGCACCTTCAGGTAATCGGCCATTAAATCCACCTCTGCGCCCTCCGGCATTGGCCATAAGTTCATTAAAGCCTGAACCTGCACTTGCTGGCCCACCTTCTAGAAAGGTCAGAGCTCCTATTGGAACGGTTAATACATTTCTAGCAGCTGAAGTAACAAAATAAATCTGTGCAGTCATTTCCGGTAATAAGGCCGAATCCTCATTTTCAATATCAAATAGGCCGGTATACAGCACAACGTTGTTGGTAATAGTCGGTTGTGGCAATATTTGTCTTAAGGTGCTGCTCCAACGCCGATTGCCTCCGCCAAGAGTCGTAAAGTAAACCTCCATACCATTACTAAGACTGCTTATATCCGCTTCTGATATTTCAGCTTCAACCGTCATTTGTGATAGGTCCGCGATAGTTAAGATGGTTGGCGCTTGCTGAACAGCATTTAAAGTCCTTCCTTCAGTCATGTTAACTGAGACAACTGTTCCAGAAATTGGCGCTACAATGCGCGTAAACGCTAGCTCTTGTTCTTCAATGTCTAGATTAGCGCGGCTCTGATCTATCTGGCGTTGGGCCTGCGTTAGATTGGCCTGGGCAGCGGCCAGCTGATTCATTGCATTATCAAAATCTAGCTGACTAGTTGCATCAGCAGCCATTAAGCGGCGCTGACGATCAGCGTTTGCCTGTGCTAATTGCAAAGCAGAACTTCTGGATTCTAGTTGGGCTTCCTGCCCAGCCAGATTTGCCCGGCTGGACTCAACGCGTTGTTCTTGTTGATTGGCATATATTTCAGCCAGTAATTGTCCTTCTTCTACTTCATCCCCAGCTTCAACATATAGGTTTAATAATTGCCCAGAGACCTGAGCGCCGACTTCAACAATTTCAAAAGGTTTAAGACTTCCGGTAGCCGCAATAGTATTTTCAATGTCTCCAATCTGAACTGGCGTCAGCAAAGGCTGATTTTCAACAAGATCCTCATCATCATTTAGCCAATAATAACTAGCACCTGCGCCCAATATGACAACAATAAATAATCCTAACAGGCCTTTCTTACCTTTTTTTCTGCGCAGAGGAGCGAAGTTGTCCTCTGCATTATTAGCGCCATCAGAAGTCATATTTTTCCTTTAATAACAGCATTTTATAATTAAAATCTAAATTTTATTATCCAACAGACAAGAATACACTGTAAAAGTGGAAATAAAGAGAAACTTCATCCCTTACTGGATTTAGCTTTAACGTAGATTTAAGTAAAAGGTTTACAAAAAAATTGACTTAGTTTTGGCAGATATTAATTAATTTTTCCAAAGCTTGTGATGCCTTGCCACTATCTATTGCCTGTGAGGCCTGTTGAACGCCTTCTTGTAAGTTTGAAACTTTGTCAGCCACTAATAAAGCAGCAGCAGCTCCGAAAATTACTATATCCCGATAAGAGTCTTTCTGGCCTTGAAGCAAGGCTCGTAAACGTTCGGCATTATAGGAGGCTTCTCCGCCTTTGAGTTGTGCCAGTGTTGCCAGAGGCAGGCCCACATCCTCTGGGCTGATAGTTAGTTCTTTTATTTCTTTTCCGTTAACTTCACAGACATAGTTTTCACCTGTTGTACTTAATTCATCTAGACCATCTGCACCATGAACTACCCAGGCTTTCTCACAACCTAATTTAGCCAGCACCTCAGCCATAGGTTTTACCCATTCTTTACTGTAAACCCCTAACAAATAACGCTTCACCCCTGCCGGGTTGCATAGAGGTCCCAAAATATTAAACATGGTACGTATACCTAACTCCACCCGAACCGGGCCTACATACTTAAATGAACTATGATGACGTGGAGCAAGCATAAACCCAATATTGGCTTCAGTTATTGCTTGTTCAATTTTTTCTAGAGGCGCATCAAGGTTTATGCCCAGCTCTCCCAAGACATCTGCTGCACCGGACTTAGACGATAAAGCTCGATTGCCATGTTTGGCCACTGGTACTCCACATCCAGCGACAACAATTGCCGTTGCAGTTGAAATATTCAAAGTCCCTGTACCATCTCCTCCAGTACCAACAATATCCATAGCGTCTGCAGGTGCTTTAATTGCCAAGGCTTTAGCCCGTATCACATTCACTGCCGCGCTGAGTTCATCTACATTTTCACCACGCATGCGTAAAGCGACGAGAAAACCCGCAATCTGCGCAGACGTTGCGCCACCACTCATGACAATTTCAAAAGCTTCACTGGCTTCATCAAAACTTAACACTTGTTTCTCTGAAACTTTTTTGATGAATGGTTTTAAGGCTGTTTGTATATCGGTCATTGCATTTGCTCAATTTGATATTTTTTTATTTTTCGTATTATCCGCAAACCTAAAATCTAAGGTCGAAAGCTTGCTTATGTTTTTAGTAACCGTTGTCAGCAGGGATGCTGACAACGAGCCGCCATGGATGGTTTTATGGCGAGTTACGAAAAACATAAGTAAATTTTCGTGACAGAATTTTAATTTTTATTCTTACGCTCCGCTCTACGTTCTTGTGCCAACAAAGTATTCTGCATTAACGAGGCAATAGTCATCGGCCCAACACCACCTGGAACCGGCGTAATAAAACTGCATTTGTCTTTAACGTCTTCAAAATCCACATCACCTTTTAATGCAAAGCCTTTTGGTTTTGAGCTATCAGGGACTCTACTGGTGCCTACATCAATAACAATGGCGCCCGTTTTTACCATGTCAGCTTTAACAAATTCAGGTTTTCCTATAGCCACTATTAATATGTCCGCACTGGCACAGATTTCTTGCATGTTTTGTGTGCGGCTATGCACCATCGTGACCGTGCAATTTCCAGGTTCAGCATTGCGTGACATTAAAATAGACATGGGAGTACCAACAATATTGCTTCGCCCTACTACCACGCAATGCATGCCTGAAGTCTTAATACCGTTCCTTTTTAACAATTCCAGAATGCCATTTGGTGTCGCTGATATATAAGTTGGTAAACCCAGCATCATACGTCCCAGGTTTTCAGGATGAAAACCATCAACATCTTTATCAGGATTAATCGCTTCTGTTATGGTGTTTTCGTCAATGTGCTTTGGCAAAGGAACCTGCACAATAAAACCATCCACTTCATCATTATTGTTCAGTTCATTAACTTTTTGCAGCAACTCTATTTCTGATGTTTCTTCTGGAAGGGTAATCAAGGTGGAATCGAAGCCCAGTTGTTCACAAGTAAGGACTTTATTATTGACATAAGTATGGCTACCACCATCATTGCCTACAATTACTGCTGCGAGATGCGGGACCTTGCCATTTGCTGCTTTAATAGCAGCGACTTTTTCAGCAATCTCAGCTTTTAGTTGTTCAGAAGTTGCCTTGCCATCAAGTAACTGCATCTTATCCTTACCCCTATAAGAAAAGCAGGCATTCTACCCGATCAAGCAAAGCGATCACAGAAAAAAACCAGGAGCAGTTACGCTTACGATTTCTAGAATTGCAGCACGAGTTGCAACATCCAGATGTGCATAATCAGTATGATCTTCATCTGCACTGAGTACCTGATATATGTTATCAACAAGATAAGTATGTAAGACCTCGGGTAAGGCCGCAAAAGCATCCGTGTAGATTAAATAACTAAGAGGATATTTGAAAACACGCTGCTTTAAATCTAATTCTCGCAATGAACGCGTGCTGTTATCGAAAGGACCTAAATTCTGAAAATATTCAGTGAAACCAGAAAGACCCTGTATTTGGTCACCCAAGGACGCTTCATTCTTCATAAAGAGAGCGTCCAAAACCGGCAAGGCAAATTCCGCTAATTTTTCAGCACTTACTGTCCCTTGTTCTGCCATTAACTGACGGTAATCCCAGGAGGCTTTGGTCATGGTATTTTGTACTTCAATCTGGTGTTGGATAACCAGCAAGGCAACTATATCACTGTGCCCTGTTAAGTAAGGACTGGTATCAACCCATTCTGTCAAATCAGCTTTATTGCCGTTAGCGAGTAAATCAATTTCACTCACAGAAGTGGCTCTACCTTCAAACATTAGATTGCCCATGGTTTCTTGTTCTCCATGAAGGCCCGTAACGTACCAACCTCCCCAGCGCTGATTTAAAGGAGTACTGTCTTGCATAATCACACTAACTTCATGCGAAGCAATCTCCCCATTACTGTCGACTAATCTAGAACTCATCATAAAACGTGGAGTTCCTCTGCCGGTATTACTCATAGTGTCATGACAACGTAAACATCGACTGGTTTGGCGGGTTAATTCCAATTCAGTTTCAGCTTCTTGCGGAATATCAAAAAATACTGGACCCAAGTTAGGATCCATTGAGGCTATTTCCAGTGTATTCGTATCCGGAATATATCCGATATAAACTTCATCATTAAAATACAGTGCCCGAGGTGTTTCAGGCGCGACAAACCGACTCTTACGGGCTGTTTTGGAAAACACCAACAATTGAGAAGAATCATCAATGTTCAGAAGCGTTAATAAGGACTCGAGATAACCTCGTTCGCCGCGAAATTCAAGTTGTATTCGTCCAGCATCAATATCATCAAATAATAAACTGGCCGCATCATAAGTTGCAGAATCCGCATAATTAATCGCAGGATAATCCCGATCATAAGGCAACTGAGCACTTGCAAGCGCTGGTAAAATAAATAAAATTAAAAATAGAGCCTTTCTAAACTTAAGCATTATTCGCGCCTTTTCATCAGATAAAAAGATTATACAAAATTAAAAGCTTATTAACTGAACTGATGATCTTTTTTTGACTTAAATTAAACTCTTAAAACTGCTAGAATCGCCGCCTTTACCAGCTCCAAGCTACAATAATCATCATAGCAGAGCCATCTATGGTCCAAACTTCTGACATTAAAATTGCACAAGCTGCAGCAATGCAGTCAATTGTTGATATTGCAGCCAAATTGGATATCCCTGGAACCGCTCTGCATCAATATGGCCCGCATAAGGCAAAACTTGACTACGACTTTATTAAGTCTGCTCAAAAAAACCAAGATGGCAAACTGATTCTGGTTACTGCTATTTCCCCAACACCTGCTGGGGAGGGGAAAACCACTACCACTGTTGGTCTAGGTGATGCCTTGACCCAAATCGGCAAGAAAACAGCAATCTGTTTGCGTGAACCCAGTCTTGGCCCCTGTTTCGGCATGAAAGGCGGTGCCGCAGGTGGAGGATATGCTCAGGTTGTTCCGATGGAAGAAATAAACCTGCATTTCACCGGTGATTTCCATGCAATTGCAGCGGCTCATAATTTACTCGCAGCCATGATCGATAACCATATTCACTGGTCAAATGAATTAGACATCGATAGCCGTCGCATAACCTGGCGTCGGGTGGTTGACATGAATGACCGTGCTTTACGTGACATCACCTTAGGCCTTGGCGGTCCAGCTAATGGTTTTACCCGGCAATCTGGTTTCGATATTACTGTTGCTTCAGAAGTAATGGCCATACTCTGTCTGGCTAATGATTTGGAAGATTTACAGCAACGACTAGCTAATATTGTTATTGGTACGACCCGCGATTTACAGGCAATCACCGCCAGAGACCTGAAAGCTGACGGAGCAATGACTGCCTTATTAAAAGACGCCTTGCGTCCTAACCTGGTTCAAACACTAGAAGGTACTCCAGCATTTATTCACGGCGGCCCGTTTGGCAATATTGCTCATGGCTGCAATTCGGTCATATCAACCCAGTCAGCCTTAAATCTTGCTGATTATGTGGTTACTGAAGCAGGCTTTGGAGCAGACCTTGGGGCAGAAAAATTCTTTAATATAAAGTGCCGCAAAGCAAAGTTAAAACCCGATGCCGTTGTTATTGTCGCGACAGTACGTGCTCTTAAAATGCATGGTGGCGCAGCTAAAGATCAACTCAGAACTGAAAATCTAGAGGCTCTGGAGAAAGGCCTATGCAACTTGGAACGCCATGTAGAGAATATTCAACAATTTGAAGTCCCTCTAACTGTTGCTATAAACGTGTTCGATGATGATACGGATACTGAAATAGAATTAATTACTAAACATTGTGCAAAGCTAGGTGTCAGTGTTTTCAAATGTCAGCATTGGTCACAAGGTGGGGCTGGCGCAAAAGCCTTGGCACAAGAAGTTGTGAACATAGCTGAAAACACTATTGGTAATTTCAATTACTTGTACAATGATGAAATGACTCTGTGGAAGAAAGCACAATGTATTGCCCAGAAAATTTATGGAGCTTCTGACATTGTGGCCGACATGAAAGTACGTAAACAATTTGATGCTTACCAACAACAATATCCGGGTTTCCCAGTTTGCATGGCGAAAACTCAATATAGTTTTTCTACAGATCCTTTATTGATGGGAGCGCCAAATAATCATGTAGTCCCCATAAAAGAATTGAGACTTTCTGCAGGTGCGGAATTTATTGTTGCGGTATGTGGCGATATCATGATCATGCCAGGCTTGCCCAAAATACCTTCTGCTGAGAGGATTTCGGTCAATGCAAAAGGTCAAATAGAAGGCTTATTTTAAATTATTAAATTTGACTGGCCTTAAACGAAGCCTAAAATCACTTAAGTTAAACATTAACTAACGTATATTGAGAATCAACATTGAGCAAGCGAAACATATTAGTCACTAACGCCCTGCCCTATGCCAATGGCCCCATTCATCTAGGCCATCTGCTCGGTTACATTCAGGCTGATATCTGGGTGCGTTTCCAGCGTATGCAGGGGAATAACTGCATCTATGTCTGTGCTGACGATGCCCACGGCACAGGTATTATGTTGAGTGCAGAAAAAGCCGGCGTTTCTCCTGAAGAGTTTATTGACGCTGTAAATTTAGAGCACCAACGTGACTTCACTGATTTTCTCGTGGACTTCGATATTTATCACAGCACTCATTCAGAAGAGAATAAAACATTCTCTTCTCTCATCTACGAGCGTTGCAAAGCAAATGGGCACATCAGCCAACGTAGCATTACCCAGCTGTATGACCCAGAGAAAGGCTTGTTTTTATCTGACCGTTTTATTAAAGGGCAATGCCCAAAATGCAAAGCTGAAGACCAGTTCGGTGACAACTGCGAAGTATGTAGCTCTACCTATAATGCTACTGATTTAATCAATCCTCGTTCGACAATTTCAGGCGCTAAGCCAATTGAAAAAGAATCCACTCATTTCTTTTTTACTCTGCCAGACTTTAGCGATTTCTTAAAAGCTTGGACTCGTAGCGGCACTCTTCCAAATCAAGTCGCCAACAAGCTCGCTGAATGGTTAGATAGCGGCTTGCAAGAATGGGATATTAGTCGTGATGCGCCTTATTTTGGCTTTGAAATACCCGGTGAGCCTGGCAAGTATTTCTATGTTTGGTTAGATGCCCCTATTGGTTATATGGCCAGCTTTCAAAAACTTTGTGAAAGTCGCACTGATCTGAAGTTTGAAGACTACTGGGATGCCGAATCAAACAATGAACTTTGGCATTTTATTGGAAAAGACATTATTAATTTCCATGCCTTGTTTTGGCCTGCAATGCTAAAGACTTCTGGATTCAGAACCCCAACGGGTATTTCCGTAAACGGATTCCTTACTGTTAACGGCCAAAAAATGTCCAAATCACGCGGTACATTTATTATGGCTGCAACCTACAAACAATTTCTTAATCCTGAGTATCTGCGTTATTACTTTGCTGGCAAACTTGGTAGTAATCCTGACGATCTTGATCTTAATTTGGAAGATTTCGTACAACGTGTCAATTCAGATGTTGTTGGCAAAGTGGTGAACATTGCCAGTCGTTGTGCTGGATTTATCAATAAAGGTTTCGCAGGCAAACTTTCTGCAGAAATCTCTGAACCAGAATTGACAACTGAATGTCAGCAAGCCGCAGCAGAAATCGCTGACCTTTATGAGAAACGCGAATTTGCAAAGGCGATTCGTGTAATCATGTCATTAGCCGATAAAGCCAATCAATATATTGCGGAAAAAACACCCTGGGTAATTGCCAAGGAAAATCCTCAATCCATTGAGGTACAAAATATTTGTTCTACAGGCCTGAATTTATTTCGTTTGTTAGTTATTTATCTTAAACCTGTGCTGCCTGATCTAAGCAAGCAAGTGGAAGAATTCTTAAATGTACCAGCCCTACAATGGCAGGATGTCGAATCTTTGTTAATAAATCACCAAATTAATCCTTTCAAACCCTTAATGACACGAGTTGAAATCTCGAAGGTTGATGCAATGGTAGAAGCTAGTAAAGATAGCTTAAATTCAGAAGATAGCACTAGCGAGAATGAATCAGATAAAGTAAACAGCCCCCTAGCTAAGGACCCTATCTCTGAAGAAATTGAATTCCCTGACTTTGCCAAAGTCGATTTGCGTATCGCTCAAATTGTTAAAGCTGAATATGTTGAAGGCGCGGACAAATTACTCAAAATAGTCCTTGATCTTGGTTTGAATGCTGAAGGTGAGCAACAAATCCGCACCGTATTTTCTGGGATAAAATCTGCCTATGAGCCAGAGCGATTAAATGGCATGTTCACTGTGTTAGTGGCTAACCTAAAGCCCCGTAAAATGAAATTTGGTGTTTCTGAAGGCATGATACTTGCCGCAGGTGAAGGTAAAGATATTTATTTACTAGAACCCCACAAAGGAGCCCAAGCCGGATCAAGAATAACTTAAGTATTTCTTGATCATTTACGTTTATATATTAGCCAAACTTCGAGTAATATAACTCGTAAATGTCTAATCACACTTTAAGTGAAAAAATTCAGAGTTTTTATAATCAAAACACTGAGCTTTTTCTCAAGCTGGGCCACTCCTCAGAAGGCAGCATCCATCGCTCAATCTGGGCTTATGGCGTGTCTGATCGCCATGAAGCCCTACATTACGTCGATAACCAGATTTGTAAGCTTTTATTGAAGCTACACAGCGATTCAGTTCCGCATATTGTCGATTTAGGTTGTGGAGTTGCATCTAGTCTTTGTTATATCGAATCTGAAATTTCAGTAACTGGTCTTGGTATCACCATCAGTGAAGAGCAATGCAAGCTTGCTAAGCATAGAATTAATAAAAACGGCTTTTCAGAAAAACTTCAGTGCCTGCAGGGTGACTTTTGCAAACTCCCAAAAAATCTGGAAAAAGCTGACTTAGCATTTTCCATTGAGGCTTTTGTCCATGCGCAAAGTGCAGGTGCATTCTTTCATCAAGTTTCATCTTTAGTTAAGCCCGGCGGATATTTAATCATTTGTGATGATTTTTTAGCTGACGAGAGCCTTCTAGAAAATAAGAAAGCACAGCGTTGGTTAAATCGTTTCAAAGATGGCTGGTTAGTTAGCTCTCTTTTGTCCCATCAACAAATAATGAAATATGCATCTCAAGCTGGGTTTAAAAAAATTGAAAGCCAAAACCTCACCCCTTATCTAAAGTTAAACAGACCTCGTGACTATTTCATAAGTCTGTTAATTAAAATTCTGGGCAAACATTCTCTTAAAAGTCGATATTTCCAAATGCTTTATGGCGGCCACGCTCTACAAAAATGTTTATCTAAGCAGTGGATCAATCATGAACTTATTATTTGGCAAAGAGTAAATGACTAAGCAACTCTATTTACTCAGGCATGCTAAATCCAATTGGGACGTGCCCGTTTCAGATCATGATCGACCACTAAATAATAGAGGTCAGCGAGATAGTTTGTTAGTAGGAGAATGGATGCAACTTAATAATTTAATTCCCGACTGCGTAATTAGTTCTCATTCTGCTCGAACCAGAGAAACTATTATGAATGTATGCCTAAGCTTAGATTTTGACTCCATGGATATATACTGGGAAGAGGAGTTATATCATGCCAACCACCAGGTATTACTGGCTGAATGTATAAAGTTTATGACTAAATATGATACGGTCATGCTGGTTGCGCACAACCCCGGTCTTGATGAGCTTTTGGAATATCTTTGTCTGGAAAACGAACTGATATATACCAAAGATAATAAACTTATGACCACTGCATGTTTTGCTCAGATTGACTTGCCGGCAGAAATTAATGAAATTACTTTTCAATCTGGCAAGCTAAATCAATTAATAAGACCAAGTGATATCAAACATAAATAGCGATTACTATTTTGAATAAGAGATAAATCCTATGGCTTTTTTTTCGCTTTTAGACACAGATAAAAATACTGACAATTCAATCTCCAGAGAAATTGATACCGCTAACTTTAGAATTATTCAACTAGAGAAAAAGGTGAATGAGCTTGCCTTCACCGCTGATACTTTGTGGGAGTTATTAGCGGAGCATAATGATTTTGATGTTAATGCGCTGCAACAGAAAATTTCTGCAAAGAAAAATGAGATAGAAACTCGCACTGGCGAGACGACCACTTGTAGTGCATGCAACAGAACAGTACCCGCTAACAAGGGTGCTTGTTATTACTGCGGCTCTAAACTCGCTTAGCTCTCTTAACATTTTTAACTTACAAGCACTTAACATCCATCAACTAGAACTTATTATTATGAATATATGCGCCTAACCTATAAACACGAAAACCGAGGATTGGTTTATTCAGTAAAGAATATACTGGCTATGAATCATATCGATTGCCATATTAAAAACGATTTTGGCAATACCATGGGGGCAGAATTTGGTATCGGCAATACTTTACTTGAACTCTGGGTTAAGGAGGATGGTGATTATGAACGCGCCAGAGAAATTATTGAGCAGCAGTTGCATCAAAAAGAACAAAAACCCTGGATCTGCCCAAGCTGTAGTGAAGAAAATGCAGGTCAGTTTGCTGTTTGCTGGAATTGCCAAACTGAAGACAAAGAAATGTGACCCGCCTAAATCACACTATTACTTCTCTAGCCGTTTTAAGCGCTGTGCTTGAGCATTTTTATGTCAAATTTCGAGAATTTACCCAGCGGCTTGCCTTGTTTGCTTACAATTTTTTTTAGCGCTTGTTTCTGATTCAGTTTCAGAGCTGCAGCTACTTCAAATTTTGATTTATACACAAATTGCCAAAATTGCCAGAGTTCAGGGTTATCTTCTCGCGCTTCATCAAAGCTGATATCAAGCCCTTTACCACTGAAGTTAAAACTGAAATCTTTTAGAGGAATCGCCAGCCCCATACCACACGCTTTGATATAGGCTTCTTTCAAAGTCCATAAATTAAAAAAACGTTGATTAAACTCTTTGACATTCAGTGCTGATAAATCATGAAATTCCTGCTTTGAAAAATATCGCTTTGCCAGCTTAAGAATATCAACCTTACGAGTAAGGTATTCAGCATCCACTCCAATATCATCTTCTAGAGTCACCGCTAGAACACTTAAACCATTAGTGTGCGAGAGATTAAAACTAATAGGCAATGATTTTTTAAAACTAGCGATTCTGGGTTTACCATAAGCATTTTTTGCAAAAACCAAATCTTCTGGCGCTTGTTGTAGGTAATCTCCAAGCACTGATCTTAATAAAGCCCGACTTACCAAAAACTGCTTTTTATGCCTAGCGAAAATCTTACGCTCAAATCGCTTTTGCTCTTCAGCGTTAAGCAAGGCCTGATATTTATCAAGTAAACCTTGATCGCTTATGAGCTGGTCTTCTACCAACCAGAGATGTATTTCGTTACTTTGTAATTCCAGCATGGTGAAAGTCTCTCATTGTTGGCATAATTCCACTAGGAACTCATTCACAACTTATTTAACTAGAGGTTCA